>Ga0206829_10259_pt1 | contig 17541 bp, 18 predicted proteins | sample Alteio_BWOrgCont_75_FD_152862 | JGI IMG/M metagenome (GOLD analysis project Ga0206829, IMG submission 152862) | Enriched cells from forest soil in Barre Woods Harvard Forest LTER site, Petersham, Massachusetts, United States -... | ecosystem: Environmental > Terrestrial > Soil > Temperate forest >... | reverse complement strand
CATCAATATTAAAGATACCAGAGAATATCGTTTTAATGTTTCTACCTCCTTACAGTCCTGAATTAAACCCGGCAGAAAATTCCTGGTGGGTTTTAAAACGAGAAATCAATCTTCAAGTTTTTAAGTCCATGAATGAGCTTCGTGATTTTTACATCCAATCATCATAAAATTTGTAGCTGAAAACAATATAATAAAGCTGACATCTCATTGTGTTTACAACTCCATTTTTCGAACGTTTTTGGATTTATAAATGGTATTAGAAATAGCTGAAAAAGCAGGAAAAATAGTTTGCACAATTGTGGGAAAAGGAAGAAGGCACGACTTTCATCTATTAAAAAAAAAGTAAGGTCAGGATAAAAGAAACCCTTAAAATACTTGCAGATAGTGGATATCAAGGATTGAAACAATTGCATGCCCAATCGGAGCTATCTAAGAAAAAAACAAAAAAGAATCCATTTAACGAAAGAAGACAAAAAAAATAAAATCATAAAATAAGTTGGTAAAACATGGTCAATTCCCTGGAGAAATACCAGGTTTCTCCGGAGAAATTTGAAGCAGTATCAGGGTGAAAATAAAAAAATCCATGATAGCAGAATGTTAAATTACGTGAATTCTATATATAATAATTAAGAATATGATAATATCTAGGTAATCCTTACAATCTAAAATTGTCTTTTTTGACCCTTCTAATGTTATTTTTTGTAAAAAATGCAAAAAAAATTTGGGTGATTCAAAATTTTTTCCTATCTTTGCACCCGTTCAACAAACACAAACTATTATTACAACAAACACAAATTACAATTTCAATGCAAAAGCCAAATTTCTTACAAAACAAAAAATTTATAGTATTTTTATCTCTTTTTGCCATTTTCATCTACAAACTAAATGCACAAAATGTAGGTATCGGAGCTTCCTCATTTACTCCAAATCAGTCAGCAATGCTGGACATCAGGTCTAATGGCAACAAAGGATTGTTGATTCCAAGTGTTACTTATGCACAAAAAAATGCGATGAATCCGCTGCCCCAGGCTGCACAGGGATTATTGGTTTTTCAAACTGATACATCGAGTGGAATTCCAGCCGGCTATTATTTCAATACAAGCACCACTACCACACCAAGTTGGCAATATATCACAGGAACAGGATGGCTCCAAACAGGTAACAGCGGTACTAATCCTACCACGACTTTTATTGGAACAACGGATGCGGAAAATCTTGCGTTTCGAACTAATAATATTCAGCGAATGTTGCTGACTGTGAATGGAAGTATATATCTTAACGGTACAAACAATAATACCTTCGTTGGGAATAATTCAGGTAATACAAATTCTACAGGTCAGAATAATGCATTCTTTGGTTGGAATGCTGGCTATTCCAATACCACAGGCGGACCTAATGCTTTCTTTGGCTATTCTTCAGGATATGCGAATACTTCTGGACAAATGAATGCGTTTTTTGGTAAGGATGCAGGTTATCATAATTCTACAGGAAGCTACAATTCCTTTGTAGGAGAAGGAGCAGGACAGGGTGATACTTCAGGTTCTTCAAATACTATGATGGGGTTGTATGCTGGGTTACATCTTGGATCTGGAAGTTATAATAGTTCTTTTGGTTCGCAGGCAGGTTTATATAATTACTCCTATTATAATTCCTTTTTTGGTAATGCTTCCGGACTAAATAATTCTTCAGGAAGCCAAAATTGTTTCTTTGGAAATTCTTCAGGATATTATAATACTACTGGTTTTCAAAATACATATATTGGAGCAAATACTGATGGTGATATTTCCGGTGATTTGTATAATGCAACTGCAATCGGTGCCAATACTGTTGTTAGTCAAAGTAATAGTTTGATACTTGGAAATGGAGCTAACGTAGGTATAGGAAACTCTGCGCCAAATGCGGCTTTGCAAGTTACTTCAGGTGATGTATATATAGACACCAATGCCAATGGACTTATACTAACTGATGATAGCGGGAATTGTTGGAGAATTTCAATTGATTCAAACGGTAATCTTTTCACTACACAGATTACTTGTCCTTAGTATTCCAGCCTCTTATAAACCAATAACAAGTCATTTTCTATTTGATCTTCTTTAATTAACGAGCCACTAATTGCTGGAGCTTTAATTCCTTTTATGAGGATTTTATCAGCAATAAATATTCTGGCTTCATCCCATAGATTTTCATTGATAAAGGAGTTTAGTAAAGTTGTGCCTCCCTCTACTATCATAGATTGAATGCCTCTTTTGTATAGTCCATTCAATACTTCCTTAATAACACCATTATTAAAGTCAATATTAATATATTCAAGGTTCTTGTTGGAAGAAGTTTTTTTTTGAGTGAAGATTAGTGTGGGTGTACTTTGGTCAAATAAATGAAGATGTTTTGGTAATTTTAAATCTTTATCAAATGCAATACGAATTGGATTCTTCCCTTCCCAATCACGCACATTTAAAGAAGGGTTATCATGCAATGCAGTATTTGTACCAACAATTATTGCTTGAGTTTCGCTTCGCCATTTATGAGATAATTTTCTTGAATATTCATTACTTATCCAATGCATTTGGTCAGAATTATTAGTATGCTCTGAACTAATGAAACCATCAGATGATTGAGCCCATTTAAGAATGATATAAGGTCGATGTTTTTCATAAAATTTGTAGAAGGTTTTATTCAATTCCCGACATTCGTTTTTCAGAATTTCATAATGGACTTCACAACCGGCAAATTTAAGTTTTTCGATACCTTTTCCTTGAACCAAAGGATTTGGATCTTTAGTACCAATAATCACATTTCTGATTCCTTTACGAATAATTAAATCAGCACATGGCGGAGTTTTTCCATGATGACTACATGGTTCAAGATTAACATATAAAATCGAATTTTCAGGAATTATTTTATATTTTTTTTCAGCATCTTTTATTGCGTTTACTTCAGCATGGGCTTGTCCATATTCCAAATGAATTCCCTCTCCAATGATTTTGCCATCATGCACCAACACTGCACCCACCATAGGATTTGGAGCCACTCTCCCTCTTCCGTTTTGCGCAAGGTCAATGCACCTTTGCATATAGATTTCATTAATCATAAATAATTATTATAAAAATATAATGGTCAAAACTACAGAAATTTTGGTTAGTATTGCAACGATGAAAAATTTTGAATATACCATAGAAAGGATCTCTAAACTATTTGAAGAAGAATTAAGCGAATTTTATCCTATTGAAGAGATAAATGGATTTATAAAATGGACTTTGGGTAATGTCCTGAATCATACTTCAATTCAATTAATTTTGAATAACAAAAATGTATTAACTGAAAAAGAAAAATCTTTTATATTTTCAGTTATTGAGCGATTAAAAACTTATGAACCCATTCAATACATTCTTGGTGAAACAGAATTTTATGGATTAAAGTTTAAGTTGAATCCTGCGGTCTTGATTCCTAGACCAGAGACCGAAGAATTAGTTGATTGGATTATAAAAGAGAAGCAAAACAATTCAATTTCGATTTTGGATATAGGAACCGGCAGCGGATGTATAGCAATTGCTTTAAAGAAACAAATTCCTTTATCGAATTTAATTGGGATTGATATCTCAAAAGATGCTTTAGAAGTGGCAAAGGAGAACGCGGTCTTGAATGACATCTCGATCGATTTTAGAGAAATGAATATTTTTGATAAATATGAATGGGATGCCATGCCAGCAATTGATATTATTGTTTCGAATCCACCCTATATTTTGGAAAATGAAAAGCCTTTGATGGAAAAGAATGTTTTGAATTATGAACCCCATCAAGCATTGTTTGTATCGAATGTTGACCCATTGATTTATTATAGAGAAATTCTTGAATTTGCTAATAAAAAACTAAACCCAAATGGAGCAATTTATTTTGAGATAAATGAGAGTAAGGGAGAGGAGATTAAAGATTTACTAATTAATATGAATTTTACCAAATTTATCATTCGAAAAGACCTTCGTGGAAAGGATAGAATGATTAAGGTTACAATATAATATCTTTAAAACAGATGCTGAATAATCGCATCTCTCCAAATCAGAATTATAACTCCTGCAATAGCCACCAAAGCCCCTAAACTCGCCATCACCGTTATTCTTTCTTTATAAAAAATATACCCGATAGGAAGAACCAAAACTGGTATTAATGAAAAGATAGTTTGCGATACTCCTACTTCAACATTTGCTATAGAATATCCTGCTAAAGTAACTCCGATAACGGGTCCAAATATTGTTCCTGCAATGGCATATCGAACGCCTCCTTTATGGTCCTCTCGGAATGGTCTTGTAACTGTTTGGAAATTCCCTCTGATGAAAGTGATAAGATAGATAAGAAAAGCCGCACTGAACAGGCGAATCCATGCTGCATGAATTGGAACCATTTGATCATTTGGATTGGCATTGATTCCTTTTTTATATAATACCAAACCAGCTCCCTGGCATATTGCTGCAAGGATTCCATAAAGGATTCCTTTCTTGATATTTCCATGACCATGATCGGGTAATTCTGCGGTTTCTTTTTTATTTAATGTCAGCCAGATAATTCCTGCAACACTTATTGAAATGCCTGTTAATCCTACCCAATTTAATCTTTCATCAAGTATCAGGAAACCCAATAACAGTGCGGCACCTGGGGCTAAGGTATTAAAGACACTTCCGATTCTTGTTCCTAATATTGCATAAGTTGTAAAGCCGAAATAATCTCCTAATGTTAAACCTACAAAGCCTGATATTCCCAGCCAAAACCAATTGTTCCAAGATGGAATAGTGAAGAGTTGGGTTAATGAAAATGAGAAAGCAAAGATTGTAATTAAAGTTACAATTACCAAAGCTAATACCAACCGGAAATGATTCACGGAACTTGGTCCCAATCGTCTTGCTGCTTCGGTAAAAGGAAATACACAGATACTCCAGGATATGGTTGTTAATCCAGCAATAAATTCTCCTGTATAATTTGAGAAAAAGGACATTTAATGGGTATAATTCCTTTCGCCGAAAATTGCAGAACCTATACGAACAAGATTGCTTCCTTCTTCAATTGCAATCTTATAATCAGAAGACATTCCCATGGAGAGTTGAGAATTGATAGTTGAGAATTGAGAATTAAGAAAGAACTTGTGAAGGGTTCTGAATTCTTCTCTTATTTGTTCTTGATTGTCAGTATTTGTAGCCATTCCCATTAATCCAACTATTTTAATATTCTTCAAAGCTTTTGTTTCTGGTGAAAAAATTATTTTTTTTGCTTCATCAAAAGATAAACCAAATTTTGTTTCTTCTTTGGCAATATGAATCTGAAGAAGGCAATCAATTATACGATTATTCTTGGCAGCTTCTTTATTAATCTCCTGCAATAATTTAAAACTATCCACACTTTGAATCAGGCTTACAAAAGGCGCAATATATTTTACTTTATTTGTTTGAAGATGCCCAATTAAATGCCATTGAATATCCTTTGGAAGTGCTTCATATTTCTCAACCATTTCCTGAACTTTATTCTCTCCAAAGATTCTTTGTCCGGCATTGTATGCTTCCAGAATTGCTTCAACAGATTTTGTCTTGGAAACAGCTACCAGTGTGGTATTTGAAGTTTTTAATTCGTTGAGAATAGCAGAAAGATTATTCAAGAAAGGGAGTTATGAGTTATGAATGATGGAATACTATTAACCATTAACGAATAACCATTAACGATTATTCCAAAGAATGAACGACCAATCCACTACGTAATTTCGGTTCAAACCAGGTAGTTTTTGGAGGCATGATATTATCTGTATCGGCAATATCAATCAATTGTTTCATGGTTACAGGATACAAGGCAAAAGCTACTTTCATTTCTCCAGAATCAACACGTTTTTCCAATTCGCCAAGACCTCTTAAACCTCCTACAAAATCAATTCTTTTATCAGTTCTTAAATCAATAATATTAAAGATAGGTGCAAGAATCTTTTCTGATAATATTGTTACATCCAACACACCAATCGGGTCGGAATCATCATACGTTCCGGGCTTTGCGGTAAGAGAATACCATTGCCCGTTTAGATACATTCCAAAATTATGAAGTGCATTCGGACGATACTGTTCATCTTCAAGATTCTCCAGTTCAAAATTCTCCGCAATCTTATCCAACAATTGCATTTCATTAAGACCATTCATGTCCTTAACCACACGATTATAATCCATAATCTGCAATTGATTATCGGGGAAATGAACCGCCAGGAAAAAATTGTATTCTTCCTTGCCCGTATGATTAGGATTCAAGTCACGTCTTTCCTTGCCCACCAGGGCAGCAGCAGCAGTTCGGTGATGTCCATCTGCAACATAAGTCGCGGGCATCTTTGCAAATAAATCTATGATATTTTTTATCGTATCAGCATCTTTAACGACCCAAAATGAATGATGAATATCATCTTCGGTAGTGAAATCATATTCGGGCGCACCAGCAGTGATTTTATTGGCAATAGCATCCAATTCTTTTTGATGAAGATAGGCAAAGAAAACAGGCTCGGCATTCATATTTGCAACTCGCACATGGTTCTTTCTGTCCTCCTCTTTATCGGGACGGGTAAGTTCATGTTTCTTGATGACATTATTGAAATAATCATCAACAGAAGCGCAGCCCACGATGCCCGTTTGCTTCCTGCCGTTCATGGTCAATTGATAGATATAAAGACATTCTTCCTGATCCTGAAAGAAAATTCCATCCTTCATTAATTTCGCAAAATTATCCTTGGCTTTTTGATAAACCAAAGGAGAATAATGATCCATATCTTCGGGTAAATCTATCTCCGGTTTCACGACATGGAGGAAGGAATACACATTATCCCCAGCCTCAATCTTTGCCTCCTCCGACGTCATCACATCATAAGGACGGGAAGCTACCAAACTCACTTTATCCTTTATAGGTCGGATACCTTTAAATGCTTTTAATGTTGCCATTTTATATTATTTTAAGGGCGCAAATTTAGCAATTTATTACGAGTAGTAAGATATTATTTTCAAGAATCTTTATCCCTCGATTTTTCCCTCTGGACTTGCTTTTATTTCTTGATTTGGACGAGGTAATATCCATTACATTTATGATTACTTATAGAATAGAAAATAAGTGAATAATTTTCTATCAATTTTATTCCTTCGGTGCTATAACCCTAAACTCTAAGAACTTATGAAACTTTCCCGCGACAAAATTACAGGAATTTATTGTATCGTAGATGACCTTCTTAAATCCATAGAACATTCTGAAGATAAACGCAGACGAATAAGTGATAGTGAAGTCCGACGAAGGAGGAATCCTATTAAAATATGGATAGGATTCCTCCTTCATCGGAATGACAAGACAAAATTTGGTTTATACAAACCGACAGTCATTATAATGAATATTGAACAAGGAATAATGAATGTTGAAGGAAGTAAGGTTGAAATAAGAATGAATGAATTCCAGAATTCAGTATTTGTTAGTATTCCAAATTATTATTCATTATTCCTTGTTCAATATTCATTATTTCCTCTGTTAGGTATCAAGACGGACATTCATTAATCCTTAAATGGGTTTTAATTCTTGGTAAATCTCTTTTAATCTCATCTGACACTCTTTTAAATTCGGAATCAGTTTAGAATATATAGTAGTGGTTTTGAATCTCGAAAACCTTAATGCTCCAGAACTTCCAAAATCCCAAAAAGGACTCATTTTATTATGGTAAAGTATCTGTTATTATAGCTATGTTGCTGATATTAAAGTATATAAGGTGTTAACTTCCACATTTATATTAACCCAAAAAACGAATGACTTTTGGAAAAAAACGAATGAGTTACGGAAAAAAACGAATGAGTTTGAGTAAAAAATTATCCACTTCTATGAAAAAGCAAATGCCATTCCCCAAAAAATTAATGCCTTTTATTAAAAAGCAAATGCCTCTCACAAAAATACAAATGCTTCCTTCCAAAAAATGAATGACTTTGCTGAAAAAATGAATGACTTTCCCTAAAAAAAATGGATTGCTTTTTCTTGATGAAATTCCAAAGTATGACTTTGAGATTTGCTATAAAAATTTTTTATGACTGTCTGTTTTTATACACCACTAATACTATAAGATTGTAAAAACAGTGAGGGCTTGTCATTCCGACGAAGGAGGAATCCTATTGAAATATGGATAGGATTCCTCCTTCATCAGGAATGACAAGACAAAATTTGGTTTATACAAACCGACAGTCATTTTTATAAATATAAAAAAGTGACAATAATCATATTTTGAAATGACACAGGTCAGTTTTCACAAAGAAACTTTCAAGTACTTTTGTGATATGAATACCACATCCAAACTTAGTGAATCAGCATTAAGGCTCGTTGTCGAGTCATTACCTGTCGCCCTTCTGATTGTAAACAAGGAGGGGAAAATTATTTATCTGAATAAATTAACAGTAGATCTTTTTGGGTACAATAAAAAAGAATTAACCGGCAAAACTATCGAAGTACTTATTCCGCCTGGGTTTAAGGAAAGTCATCCGGAATTAAGAACAATGTTTCATTCTTCCTCCAAGCCAAGACACATGGGAAGCGGTAGAGAACTCTTCGCCATGCGACATGATGGTACTGAGTTTAATGCTGAAGTTGGGTTAAGTCAATTGGTAACTACAGAGGGATTGTTTGTGCTGGTCTCTATCATAGACATTACGGAACGAAAGGAGGCAGAAGCAAAATTAAACAAGACCAACCGTCTTTATTCTTTTGTAAGCCAGATGAAACAAAGTATTATTCGAATAAAAGATGAACAAGTATTATTAGAGAAGGTTTGTGAGATTTCCCATAATTTTGGAAAGTTTAAAATGACATGGGTAGGACTTTTTGACGAAAAACAAAAAAGCATATCGCTCCTTAATCAATGTGGAATGAAGGAAGAGGATATTGCACTATTTTCAAAAAATATTATTCAAACAAATGGACCGCAAGCTCACATTTTAAATACGGGCAACTATTATGTTTGCAATAACATCGCTGAAGATTTTAAATTTGATTACTGGAAAACTTTTGCTGCTGCGAAAGGTATTCGTTCCCTAATCATGTTGCCGATAAAGAAATCAGGTAAGATCATCGGAACCTTTAATTTATATTCCGACAAAATACATTTCTTTGATGAAGATGTAACCGGTCTGTTGTCGGAAGCTATTACCAATCTTTCATTTGCATTAGACAATTTCGAGAAAGAAAATATTAAAAATACATTTGAAAAGAATTTAAAACATAGTGAATTAAGAATGCGGGATGCACAGGAAATAGCTCATCTCGGTAGCTGGGAACTTAATTTTGAAACAGGTATTGCGCTATGGTCAGAAGAGTCATGCAGAATATATGGGCTTTCGCCGGAGGATAATAAACATTCTTATCAGGTATGGCTATCTTATATTCATCCTGATGACATGGAATATATATTGAAATTAAAAGAAGAATCTCAGAAAACCTTTAGCGATGCAGTAATGTTTCACCGGATTGTCCTAAAGGATGGCACCATTAAACATCTTAATTCGATAAGTAAATTTGAGTTCGACAAAGATGGCATACCAATAGGAATGTATGGAATTGCCCATGATATTACGGAAAGCAAAAATGCTGAAGACAGATTAAAATTGAATAATGCAGAATTGCAGAAGACAAATGCCGAGTTAGATCGTTTTGTATATAGTATATCGCATGAATTGAGATCTCCCCTGACATCTATTATGGGCTTACAACCCTTGATGCAAGTGCAAAACCTGAATGAAGAGAATAAAGGAATCTTGAATTTCATTAACAGGAGTGTTTTTAAAATGGACGAGACACTTAGAGAGATTCTTGATTACTCAAGGAATTCAAGAAATGAAATCAACTTCGAAAAGATAGACATGAAGAAAATAATAGATGAGGCGTTTGAAAACTCCAATTATTACAAAGAAGGTTTTTCGTTCGATAAAAGAATCAATATAAATGCTGATGTACCATTTTATTCAGACCTGACAAGAGTAAAAATTATTATCAACAACCTTGTTGCTAATTCTCTGAAGTATGGAAAGAAGGATATTCCAGATGCCTTCATAGAATTCAATATCACTGTTGATGATGATAAAATGTCTTTGGAAATTTCAGATAATGGAATCGGAATAGAAGAGGAATACCTCCATAAAATTTTTAAAATGTTTTATAGGGCTACAGTAGTGAATTCCGGCTCCGGTCTTGGGTTGTATATCGTTAAGGAATGTATCGAAAAACTCAATGGAGCCATTTCTGTCGAGTCAGAATCAGGACATGGATCACAGTTTAGAATTGAAATACCAAATAAAAAACCAATAAATAAATATTATGATAAAGCACTATTATTGCAAGACAGTATTGTTGATTGACGATAATGATATTGATAATGCACTAAATGAAAAACTTATTCGCGCAAGCAACTTTGCGGAGCATGTCATCATTCGTCAAACAGCAAAAGATGCATTACTTTTCCTGAAGAATGATGCGATTAGCCATCAAATTCCAGATATAATAATACTCGATATCACAATGCCTATGGGCAATGGCTTTGAGTTTTTAGAAGCCTATGAGAAACTCCCGGATGCGATTCTCAACCAATCGAAAATTGTGATGCTTACCTCCTCTTTAGACGAAAGGGATCATAAGAGGGCTAATGAGAATAAATTAGTAAAGATAGTTCTGAATAAACCACTCTCATTTGAAACTCTCGAAGAATTAAAGAATAGGTTATAATGACTGTCGGTTTATAAACACCAAAGTTTTCAAGAAGCCAATAATTACAAAGTTTTTTTCAATTCAAGGATACTAAATTCAAGTATCTGAACCCCAGTTTTAGGTATCCGAAGATCTCATTTTAGTATTCCGATTCTTTATCAAGGTATCCATCGTCTTTATTCCGGTGTCCGAAGTCTTATAGAATAAACGCCGATGACCTGTTTTACGACGACGGCAACTATAAAATGGACTCCATCCTCTTGATGCATTGACTCCATCGTCTTCAATTAACAATCCGAAAACCATTTTAAGGCATCCGAAGACCATTTTCAAGTCTCCGAAGACCATATTATGGTATTCAGAGACCTGAAACAGGTCGCCGTTGTCTATACTTGTGGTCGCCGTCGTCTATTTAAAATGGACAAAATCAGTCAGTTATGCAAAAAAGCCATATAGGCTCACTTTTCGGCTGCTGACATTTTTTAATCCAAAATTTCTCAAATAAAAAGAAATGTGGCTTCCCCCAAATGATACCAGTAATGAAGTCAATCCTGTTTAATGGGAGTGGCTATTTCTCTATAAATTTTTTTACCTATACTTTTTGGCGAAGCACCCATTTTTATCTGCCTTCCCATTTTTTGTTTGGTATAACTATGTTGAAAGCCATTTGAGTTATAACAGGTTATTAGTCATTTTATAGCGGGACATAAGTATTGCATCCTAAAAAAAGAATTTGTCATTTGAGAATTCCAATTCTTTTGATACTTTTGCGCCGCCTAAAAAATATAGCCGCCATGAAATTTATTCCTGAAATAGCCTTAAAAACAATAATGAAATACGCGATTCACTCCTTTATATATATAGCACTTTTATTCAGCACCTCATCTTTTGCAAATTCAGATGCCAAAGCCGAGGGCAAAAGCGAGAAGTTTAATGCCGGGGAATTAATTATTGACCACATCAGCGACTCTCATGAATGGCATATTGCAGGAGATTTGGTGATGCCGCTGCCCGTGATTGTCTATTCTTCAAAGAAGGGTTTGAGTGTGTTTTCATCATCTCATTTGGAGCATGGCGAAGTTTATGAAGGGTTGGCATTAAGGGAAAATCATGTCGTGGCAGTCAATCCTGATGGCAAGGAAAATGAAGAGGCGACGGCGGCACTTTGGGATATTTCCATTACCAAGAATACTGCTACCATTTTATTCAGTGTTTTCCTGATGTGTTTTGTATTTATTTCAGTGGCTAAATCTTATTCCAAAAGACCTGATATGGCTCCAAAAGGGCTTCAATCATGGGTCGAGCCATTGATAGTTTTCGTTCGGGATGATGTCGCGAAGCCTTCTATCGGCGAGAAGAAATATGCCAGATATATGCCTTATTTATTGACCATTTTCTTCTTCATTTTATTCTGTAATCTTTTGGGGTTGATCCCATTTATGCCAGGCGGCAGCAATGTTACCGGGAATATCGCGGTTACGATGACCCTGGCGGTCTTCACTTTTATCATCACATCTGTCAGTGGCAACAAACATTATTGGAAACATATTGTCGCCATGCCAGGCGTACCAGGATGGGTATTATTCCTCTTGACTCCTATCGAAATTCTTGGAGTTTTCTTGAGACCATTCGTCTTGATGATTCGACTTTTTGCGAATATTTTGGCAGGGCATATTATTGCGTTATCCTTCTTTTGTTTGATATTTATCTTCGCGGAAATGAACAAGGGAGTGGGATACAGCGTGTCAGTAGTATCCATTGCATTCACTGTATTCATGGGCTTTCTGGAATTATTAGTTGCCTTTTTACAGGCTTATGTTTTCACATTATTATCGGCAATATATTTCGGAGCTGCTGTCGAAGAAGCCCATCATCCGCCACATCCCGACACAGAGCAACAGGGATTAATTTAAAGAATTTTATAAAAATTTAAATACAAAAAATTATGTTATCAACAATTTTATTGGATGCAGTAGCATCTGGAGCGAACGTAGGAATTGGCTACGGAATCGCGGGATTAGGCGCAGGACTTGCTGCCGTAGGTGCCGGTATTGGTATCGGAAGAATTGGCGGAAGTGCGCTGGAAGCTATTGCGCGCCAGCCGGAAGCAATGGGTGATATTCGTGCGAATATGATCCTTGCGGCAGCCCTTGTAGAAGGTGCGGCGTTCTTCGCTATGGTTATCGGATTACTTGTTATTTTCTTGAAGTAATCTAATGATTTGAATCCTTCATCTTAACGGTTGGTTGGGATGAAGGATTTCTTTAAAAACTTAAACATCGAAATTATAAATTATTAAAATATGGATTTAGTAAAACCCGCGATTGGTCTTATCTTTTGGATGACATTGTCATTCGGAATTGTATTATTCATCCTTAAAAAATATGCCTGGAAACCGATCTTGAAATCCTTGAGTGATCGTGATGCCTCCATTCAGGATGCCTTGGATACCGCCAAGAGAACGAAGGAAGAGATGGCTGCATTGAAATCTGACAATGAAAAATTATTAATGCAAGCCCGTGCCGAAAGAGACTTGATGATGAAGGAAGCCCGTGACACGAAAGATGCTATCATTGCTGAAGCAAAGTCAAAGGCTGCATTGGAAGCAAACAAGATGATCAAATCTGCCCGTGAAGCTATCAACACCGAGAAATTGGCTGCCATTGCTGAATTGAAGAGCCAGGTGGCAACTCTTTCTGTGGATATTGCAGAGAAAATTCTTCGTCATGAATTAGCCAATGATGATAAGCAAAAGGCTTTGATGAATAATCTTTTAAAAGACGTTAATCTTAATTAAGTCATGGCTGAAACTAAAGTTGCCGGAAGATATGCCAAAGCCTTAATCGAATTGGCGATTGAAAGAGGAGTGCTGGAGGAGGTGAAACATGATATGGAATTGCTGGTGAATACCTGTGATGCCAATCGTGAATTATCTGCCATGCTGAAGAACCCCGTCATTCACGGCTTCAAGAAGCTGGCGATAATGAAACAGCTTTTTGAGAAGCACATGAACAAACTTTCCATAGCTTACATAGACATCATTACCAAGAAAAGCCGTGAACCGGAATTGGAAGGTATCGCAAGACAATTCGTGAATTTATACAAGGTGGATAAGGGGATTCAAGTTGCGGTTATTACCTCTGCCACCGGGCTTGATGCCAAGTTGAGGGCGGAAGTATTAACCCTCCTGAAGAACGAAACAAAATCGGAAGTGGAGCTGATCGAGAAGGTCAATAAGAACTTAATCGGTGGTTTCATCCTTCGTGTTGGCGACAAGCAATTCGATGCAAGTATTGCCAAAAGCTTGAGAGCTATTGCCAAGGAATTCAAGACGAATCCTACGGCGAGCAAGAATTAAAATATTCCTTCATTAAAACTTTAGCCTTTTTGATAGTTTATCAAAAAGGCTTTTTAATTTTTATTCAATTCTTAATTTTGCAAAATAATTTAATGTTTATTGAAATGAAGTCTCTTGTTTTATTTTCAACCTTTGCTCTTTTGTTACACACATTCGTCATTGCACAACCGACGAATATTAATATTTCATTGGATGTGGCATTTGATGGAGAGCCTTATCTGGCAGTCAATCCCAGCAATCCTCAAAATATAATTATTGCCTGGATGGGGGTTACTATCAACCCTGTTAGAATTTCCATTAAGACCAAATCGAGCTTCGATGGGGGCGTGACCTGGGGTAATTATTTCGTGCAGCCCCACTTCTCTTATACCTGGGGTTCGGCGGATGTTTCGATGGCTTTCAAGAATGATGGAACGATTTATTTGAGTTATATTGACTTCACGCAAGTTAGTGATTCGGGAGGCATTTACATCACTCATTCCTCTGATGGCGGCGTTACCTGGTCTTCTCCGACACAGGTCTGGAATGGCAATACCGAAGATATCGGAAAGTTGCCCATTGACCGTCCCTGGTTAGTGATTGATAATTCTTCTTCCGCCAATAACGGCACGCTTTACATGACTACCAAGCCAGCTTATTGGATTCCTCCACCCAATCATCCTTACCTCAAATATTCCACGGATAGCGGGCAGACCTGGTCACCCTATCGTTACATAGATACTGTGGGTTCTTTGGTAGGGAATGTGATTGTACAACCTATGGCTGCCCCTGCCGTCAGTGCTACCGGGGCATTGTGCATTGCTTATCCTTCTTATGATACCTCTCAATCTGTTTATGCAAAATATTTTTTCGCTAAATCTTATTCCAAAGGAAGCACTTTCAACTACCGCGATTTGTTGGTAAGCCCCACGCCGGTGCAGGATACCGATTACAAAAACGGTTATCATCTTGCCGCAAATCCTGCCGATTCCAATCAATTTTGTTTTGCCTATTTGGGGAATCAGGATGGCGATCCTGATGTCTTTGTGAATACTTCAAATGATGGTGGAATGACCTGGAGCAGCGCGGTTCGGGTCAATGATGACGCAATAGGAAATGGCAAAGCACAAGACATGGTGTGGGCGAATTATGGTACTGACGGAGTGCTTTGCATTACCTGGCGCGACCGTCGCAATGGCGCGGGTACAGGCTTCTTCCAGCCATCTGATACTTACTGTGCCATCTCTCATGATAACGGTGCGACCTTTCTTCCAAACATCAGGTTGAGTTCGGTTACTGCTGCCTTCGATTCGGTTTTATTAGATAAAGGAAATGACTTCATGAGTTGCCAGTTGGTGCATGATTCCATCAATGCGGCTTGGGGCGATGTAAGGACTGGCAAACTCAATATTTTCTTCGCCAAGACCTCTGATTCCACAGGTCAGAATACCGGCATTGTGGAGGTCGCTTCAGAAGATATTCCGGCACTTGAACTATTTCCAAACCCTGTGAGAGAATCGTTAATCGTTAATAGTTATTGGTTTAATGGTTCAGGCATCCGAATGGTTATCTATGATGAATCTGGCAAAGAAATATTCCAAAAGAATTCCATCCTTCCCAATGAAACTATTGACTGTTTGAAATGGGCTGACGGAATTTATTTTGTGAAAGTTTCTGATGAAGAAAACAAAGGTATCATCAAGAAATTTATCATCAACAGATAACCAAAACTATTCAAAACATTGATTAATCGCGTCTTTAGCTATACCAAATATCTTCTCACAGCAAAGGGCAAACATGGCATTCATTCGCCCTTTGTCTATGATTTATTAACCAATATTATAAATAATGATGGCGAATATTATGCCTTTGAAAAATTAGAAAGATTACGGCAAAGGCTCCTGAATAATCATCAGGAAATCGAGGTAACAGATTTCGGTGCAGGAGGAATTGCACCACAGATTTCGCAGATAAACACAGATAAAAAATCTGTGCAAATCCGTGAAATCAGTGGTGAAAAGAAAACCTATAATCGAAAGATTTCCGACATTGCCCGGCATTCTCTTCAATCAGAAAAGTATGCCAAACTTCTCTTTCGATTGGTCAATCATTTTCAGCCGAAGTACGTTCTTGAATTGGGTACTTCCCTTGGCTTGACGACTTTATACCAAGCCATTCCCATTCCATATTCAAAATTTATTACCCTTGAAGGATGCCCGAATACGGCTGCTATTGCCCAGGAAAATTTCATTCATTTCAAACAGTCAACTATTAAAATAATAGTTGGTAATTTCGATGAAACATTAAGCCAAGCCTTAAAGGAAATGCCTCAATTAGACTATGTTTTCTTTGATGGCAACCATCGCTATGAACCCACGATGCGATATTTCAAACAATGTATGGAGCACATCCATGAAGGCACTGTTTTTATCTTCGACGACATTCATTGGAGTAAGGAAATGGAGCAGGCTTGGAATGAAATCAGGAAAGATTCCCGCATTACTATCTCTATTGATTTATTCAAGATAGGCATTGTTTTCTTCCGCAAAGGGCAAGTGAAGCAGGATTTTGTTATTAGGTTTTGAATTTATTAGGGAATTATTACACCTAAAAAAATTTGCATTCTATCTTTGTTTTGGGAAAAACGATAAAAACTTTTTGCATGGCACTTCGTGAGCAGTAAGTGGCATAAAAAACTTTTTGTATGGCACTTCGTGAGCCGTAAGTGGCATAAAAAACTTTTTGCATGGCACTTCGTGAGCCGTAAGTGGCATAAAAAACTTTTTGTATGGCACTTCGTGAGCCGTAAGTGGCATAAAATACTTTTTGCATGGCACTTCGTGAGCCGTAAGTGGCATAAAAAACTTTTTGTATGGCACTTCGTGAGCCGTAAGTGGCATAAAATACTTTTTGCATGGCACTTCGTGAGCCGTAAGTGGCATAAAAAACTTTTTGTATGGCACTTCGTGAGCCGTAAGTGGCATAAAATACTTTTTGCATGGCACTTCGTGAGCCGTAAGTGGCATAAAAAACTTTTTTTCCCGTTGAAACATTCATTAATATAAGATTTTATTTGAGAAATTTGGCGTAATGGATTTTCCCCTTCCCCTTCTTTTTCTAATATTGCCTCCATAAATAAAAGGTAATACCACAATGAAATCAAGATTTGTTATCCGATTGCTGGCTGTGATGGTGGTGGTTTATTCTTTTAATAATAGTATGGCGCAGAAGAATGATTGGGAGAAGGAGGGTTTGAAGGGGAGGGTGAAATCGGAGAAATTATATGACTATTATGATGCACAAAAGTATGGAGATATAAATCCGCTTTCCATTAATAAGAATGATACCAATTTCAGAATGATTATTCGTTATGATTTGAAAGGAAAACTTTTGGGATGGGAAGGGCGAAATGGAAAGAAATTATTGGTCTGCAACTATGACCAATCAGGGAATATGAGTAGTCAAATGAAGTATGATGG
>Ga0206829_10234_pt1 | contig 17572 bp, 16 predicted proteins | sample Alteio_BWOrgCont_75_FD_152862 | JGI IMG/M metagenome (GOLD analysis project Ga0206829, IMG submission 152862) | Enriched cells from forest soil in Barre Woods Harvard Forest LTER site, Petersham, Massachusetts, United States -... | ecosystem: Environmental > Terrestrial > Soil > Temperate forest >... | reverse complement strand
AGCGCTGATATAACCGAAAGAGCTCGCCTACAAAAAGGGCCGCTTCATCGCCGCCAGCGCCCGCTCGAATTTCAAAGACCACGTTTTTCTCGTCATTTGGGTCCTTGGGCAAAAGCAAGATCTGAAGGGATCGCTTACATTGCTCTAGTTCTGGCTCGAGGCGTTTGAGTTCTTCTTTCGCCATCGCTACCAATTCAGAGTCCTTTTCTCCCATGAGTTCTTTATTCGAGGAAAACTCGGCAGTCAGCTTCTTAAACCGACGGTACTCGGCAACAATATCCAAAAGGCTAGAATGTTCCTGCGAGAGTTTCCTAAATTCGCCCGCTTGGCTCGCGATTTCAGGATCCGCCAGCCGGCTTTCGATCTCAATAAAACGTCTTTCGACTGACTCTAATTTATCAAACATATGAATTGAAAAATCTCCTTGCAGTCGCGGCGCTCGAATTCACTCCACTTGAACAAACTGGGTGCGACTACACTTCAGGGAATTCAGCAACCTGAGCATGCACAACGCCCAATTCTGAAAGACCGCTGACTTCTATCTCTGTCTTCGAATTGTCAGATGATTTCTCCAATCGAAGAACCTGCTTAAGAGACGCCAACGCCACTTCCAACTGGTCATCATCTGGCTGCCGGGTAGTCAATTTCTGCAATATCATTCCAGGCCATATCAGCAACCTAAAAAGCGGGTTGTCCATTCTAAAGGCACAAGCTTTGATGAATTCATATGCCAAACCAGCTACAGGAAACATCAAAATCATTTTCACACCAATCATCATGATATGGTTCAAAATGGGCACTGATGAAAGATGGGTAAGCTGAAAGAGCGGAAAGATAATACTAAATACGCCAATACTAATCAGAACAAGAAACAATAGAAAGCTGGTGCCACACCGTGGATGGAGCGTCGTATACTTTCTAGCATTTTCTACAGTTAAGTCCTCACCCGCTTCAAATACGTAAATCGATTTGTGTTCTGCTCCATGGTACTGGAACACGCGATGAATATCCTTCATCAAGGCTATCCCGTAGACATAAGTCAATAATATCATGATCTTAAGAGCGCCGTCCATCAAATGAAAAAGCGGACTTTGAGCCGTAAGATTAATCATTTTGGAAGATGTCACTAGAGCAGTGAGAAAATGAGGCAGAGCTACAAAAAGCCCCATTCCAAAAACAAAAGCAGTAGCTATAGATCCAGCTATAGCCCATTGCGAAAGTTCCTCGCCAGAACCTTCAGCATCTGCTGCAATATTAGCGGAAAAACTCAACGCATCAATGCCTTGAACCATCGACTCTACAAGGGTTGTAACACCTCGCAAAATGGGCTTCTTCAGAAAAGGAAACCTCTGGCTCACGCTTGAATAGGGCAAGTAACGAATAACTATCTTTTGATTCGGCTTACGGACAGCCACGGCAATGAAATGAGGCGATCGCATCATGACGCCTTCAATAACAGCCTGACCACCTATGCTGGTAAATTGACCGGAAGGCTTCATCATGACTAGTGTTCCCCGTACATCGTCGATATTGCCTGTAAACTTCGTTCTCAACTAGCTCTCTTCCAAAGCACAAAGAATATGCGCTTCGGTCGAATTACTAAAAAAGATTCGAAACTTACTTCTTCTTGTATTTATTGAGGAAACGCTCGACGCGGCCTTCTGTATCGATGAGCTTATGCTTACCAGTATAGAAAGGATGGCAATTCGAGCATATTTCAATTTTGATGTTTTCTTTAGTCGCGCGCGTTTCAATAACATGACCGCATGCACAGCTAACTGTCGTTTCCAAATATTGGGGGTGAATACCTTGTTTCATAGGGAACCTCTACTATCAAATCTGAGCCAAAGGGTCAAGTCGGCCCTTAGCTACTCATTCCTTTAATAAAATCTTCGTTAGTCTTGGTGTGAGCAACCTTATCTAACAAAAACTCCATCGCATCAACTGTATTCATAGGATGAAGAACTTTTCTTAAGATCCAAAGCCGATTGAGAATATCCTTAGGAAGTAGCAATTCTTCCTTTCTTGTCGCAGACTTATTAATATCTAGACAGGGGAATATTCTCTTTTCCATCAACTTACGATCCAGGTGAATTTCCGAATTCCCCGTTCCTTTGAATTCTTCGAAAATAACTTCGTCCATTCTTGATCCAGTATCAATCAATGAAGTTGCAATAATAGTCAGTGAGCCACCTTCTTCAATATTTCTAGCAGCACCGAAAAATCTCTTAGGTTTGTGTAGAGCATTCGAATCCACACCGCCTGATAGAATTTTGCCAGAAGGAGGAACTACAGAGTTATAAGCACGAGCCAAACGCGTAATGGAATCTAAAAGGATCACTACGTCGTATTTATTCTCAACGAGACGTTTAGCTTTTTCAATAACCATTTCAGCTACTTGAACGTGTCTAGATGCCTGTTCATCAAAGGTAGAACTGACTACTTCGCCCTTCACAGAGCGTTGCATATCCGTCACTTCTTCAGGACGTTCATCAATAAGAAGAACGATCAGTTTAATTTCAGGGTGGTTCGTCGTGATCGCATTTGCAATATCCTGCATCAAGACTGTTTTACCGGCGCGAGGAGGAGCCACAATTAAACAGCGCTGGCCCTTTCCCAGTGGGACCATCATATCAATAATACGGGTGCTATAAATATTGGGCTGATATTCCAAATTGATTCGTTTGTTTGGATACAGAGGGGTCAAATTATCAAACAACACCTTCTCTGCATTCATTTCTGGAGTCTGAAAGTTTACTTGCTCAACTTTCAGAAGCGCAAAATACCTTTCGCCTTCTTTAGGAGCTCGAACAGAACCGCTGACCGTATCGCCCGTTCGCAAACCAAACCGTCTAATTTGCGACGGTGAAACATAAACATCGTCTGGTCCTGGGAGATAGTTATAATCAGGTGCGCGTAAAAATCCAAATCCGTCTGGCAAGCACTCAAGTACGCCATCGGCATAAATATGCTCGTCTTTTTCGGCTTTCTTTTGAAGAACTGCAAAGATCAGGTCTTGCTTGCGCATACCCCCGGCATTTTCGATGCCCAGCTCCTTGCCCATTTCAACCAGCTCACCGATCTTCTTTTCCTTCAATTCTCTGAGATGCATTCAATTCCCTCAATTGTCTAATCGTTCCATTACAACCACCAAGCACCCCTTAATTTAGCTGTCAGATAATTGTCACTGGGAGGGGAACACAGTTCGTTGAACCGCTGCTCAAATTTTCAAGATTGGCGCGGCTAATTTTTTGGATTGATTCACTGGCAACGTTTGTCACCACTTCACCTCGAGTAACAAACTATTTCGCATGAGTAAAGAAAAAATGTGATCCTACGCCCCAAAATTTGTGCCTGTCTATAATTTGCAATATACTAGGATTAAATGAAGCACTCGCAGCAAAAGAGCGGACTCATGTTCGGGTTTGTTCTAATCATATCATTCGTTCTAGTACTGCCAGCCGCCCGTTTCGCTTATTTTGCAATGTCTCCTTACAATGCAGAATCTCAAGACACTAAAATAATCGAGGTCCATAAGGGCGAAAATCCAAATGAGATAACGAAAGTGCTCGTAGGAACCGGCTCTATTTCGGATGGCAAACACTTTATTTTGCTCGGGCGACTGACTCGTCAATGGAGACGCATCAAAGCAGGCGAGTATCAAGTGTCAGCCGCAATGACCCCAATTGAAATATTTGGCGTTTTAACCTCGGGAATAAGCGTCTCCCACCCAGTGACGGTTCGCGAAGGCGAGAACATGTACGAAATCACGGAAGACCTTGCAGCTAAGGGCTTGGTCGTGCGAAGTCAATTTCTGGCCCTTTGTCGAAACGCTGGCTTTATTCGTTCCGTAGGCTTTTTTAAGGACCACCTTCCCCCAACCCTCGAAGGTTACTTCTTCCCGGACACGTACTTTTTCAACCGTTCTATGTCTTACTCCGACATAGCGCTCGAAATGATCAAGCATTTCTTTGCAAATTGGTCTCAAAATGAAGAAAAACGAAGTCACGAATGGAATTTAACGCAGCATCAAATTATTACCTTGGCTTCAATCATTGAGAAAGAAACTGGTGCCCCTGAAGAAAGAGCTGTTATTAGCTCCGTTTTTCACAATCGCCTTCGCAAAAGAATGAGACTACAAAGCGATCCAACCACTATTTATGGAATGTGGGAGCGCTACAAAGGGAAAATTCATAAATCTGATTTATCAGTCAAAAATGAATACAATACCTATGTGATTGAAGCGCTGCCGGTAGGTCCCATTGGCAACCCTGGCAAAGAGGCAATCCAAGCCGCGCTCTACCCGAGCGAAAGTCAGTTTCTCTACTTCGTGTCTCACAACGACGGCACTCACCAGTTCTCGAGAACCTTCGAGGAACACAATCGCGCGGTAAAGAGGTTCCAACTTGATCCTAACGCCCGCGCTGGGAAGAGCTGGAGAGACCACTTGAAGAAGCCTGCGTCTGTTCAGACGGGGCAATAGGAGCAATTTATTCAAATCCCCATTTCTGAGTTCGAACTCACCTATGCGCGCAGCTCTGGACCAGGGGGCCAGAACGTCAACAAGGTGAATAGCAAGGCAATCCTCCGTTGGAATATTTACGACAGCCAAAGCTTAACCTTGGATATGAAGGCCATTCTTTTAAGTCGGCTCAATAACCAAATCAGCAAAGACGGCAGTATCGTAATCTCGAGCGATCGCTTTCGAGACCAAATTCGCAATCGAGAAGACTGCATTGAGAAGCTTCACCAATTGATTACTTCAGCGTTGGTCGTGCCTAAAAAACGAAAAAAGACGAAGCCTTCCCGTTCCAGCGAACGAAGAGCTAAGGAAAATAAGAAACGACATTCCGAGAAGAAAAGCTTCAGAAAGCTAACAAAGGATTTCGATTAGTTGGTTTGATCCGATACTTTTCCATCCTGATTGAAATGAAGCAGTGATCCCGCCGGAAAGAGTTTCTCGTTACCGGTCGCGAGGGGTAATTGGGTATCTTCGTTGAGGGTCCCACTTTCCAATATCAAGGTCGGACCTTGTGGATAAAAGCTCAGGAACGTGCCGGCTCGAAAGGTAACTGATTGGGTTCCAACTACAAGTGTTATAGGTGTAGAATAATTAACGATTTTATCCAAAGATCCATCGGACGATAAGGCTATTTGATTTGTGGTCGCTCCGACTGGAGTGCCGTCCACAGAATTCCAAACAAAATTAAAAGGTGTGGCTGCTTCTACTGTCTTAACAGCACTGTTACTATAGAACGTCATCGTGGCTTTTGTTCCGTCATTTTCGTTTCCAGCGTTTCCAAAGCTAGCGGTAGAATTTCCAAGCGGCATGTCTCCTGTTAAGACTCCTTGTATCTGAATCAGATCTCCTTTCTGATCAAATTTATCGTCCTGCATATCACCTACAATAATATTCAACCCTGGATAGTATGCTTCTGCGATGTACTGTCGTCCGATATATTGAATGCGCAAGTCCTCAGTGAAGCGAAGGTCCCCACTGATGGCTAGCATTCCTTGTTTAATTGTTGCGCCTCTTGCCTCGAGCAAATGCCCATTGGGATCAAATTCCAGTACCATATTGCCGAAATTACACTTGCTGCCGCAGCTAGTGAGATTTCTTCCGTCCGTAAGTCGTGCTTTGTCTCCACCCATTACTGATTTAATTTCTCCATTGCTATAATATTCCAATTGATTATTTGTTCCTCCAGAAACAACTTGAATAGCGGTACCGCCAACTTCATAGTCGGCAAAAGGAAGCAATTGCAATGTAGAAACGAAGTCCTTAATGCTCATTCGATCCAATTCGTGCGAAAATAGGAGAGAATTAAAATATCTAACAGAAACCGAATTCTGAATCCCATTAGAAAGAGCTTCACGATAAATTACCTCATGGAGAATAAGCGCAGCTTTGCTATTGCTGTCCAAAAGATCCCAAAGATCTTTGCTCACAAGATAACGCTTATCCTGCGGAAACTCTGGAGTATGTTGAATGGCAATTTGTTTGAGTTCGCAACCATCCGGAACTTCCCAGTTAAACACATCTGCAATAGGCGTCAGCTGAGCACTTGAAATGAACGCGGTGTCTTTATCAAAATCATCTGCCTGACTTTGATACATTTTTGCTCTGAGAGGAGAAAGGCGTTCCAAACGGTCAATAGCCATTTTCACTTTTGCTGAAACATCCAGGTTAGATGGGCCAAGGTCAAGCTGGATGGCTCTTTCTGTTGAGGCTTCGTAAATATCCACAAGCATCGCTTTTGAATTATTACAGTAAAAAATGTCACCTCCATTACCGACCTCGTTTCCAGCGAAGGCTCCCGCCGGAATATTAAAAACAGCAAAAAACACGATCCATGGATTGAACTTACCTTTTTTCATTTTTCCCCCTTGTTTTGAACTGTCGATCTACTGACAGGAAAAAGTTGGACAGCTAAAGTATAAACTTCCGTCTTTTCCCCAGATTCTAAAAACTGAGAAAGCCTTCTTCGAAAACTCTGAATCATCTTCTTTGCTTCTGGAATTAACCTCGGGTCTATTGCCATATTGATCGACGAAATATCTCTGGATTCAACCGGATCCCGATAAAGGGAGCGTTCAGCAAGTTTGAGGTTTTCAGCATGGTAATTTTTAATTGCTGTAGAAGGTATATCGTGCGAGGTGGTCACCATAGGCTGGAGGGTCCTTCTGAGGATCCCTCCTCTGACGTCTATAAATTCCAACCGAATCAATCTTGCCAACGCTTCTTGAACGTCCAATAACTGAAGACCTAATCGTTCCGCGATCACTTCTGGGTTTGCACTGGCATCAGACGTCTCAGCCAAACTAAGAATTGCAAAGTAGAACCAGTTGGATATGAGCTGAAAATGATCTTCCCGGATCTGCAAAAATGAATGCTCTGCGACATCCGAATCCTGGGAGCAGGTACCACCTAATAAAATTTGACGTTGCCGCGGTGAAAGTGCCAGTCTTTCGGAGACTTTTAATATATTCCTTTTTGAAAGCTTTCGTTTGGACCTAAACACTTCGGAAACTGCTGCTGGGCTCAGCTTCAAATCCCGAGCAAAGGCCCGAAGTGAGTAATTTGAATTTCTTTTTCGACGCTTTAAGAACTCCTCAACTAAGATCTCTCTAAAGTCGGTCGTTAGTCGCATGAATCTAAGATAACAGCGAGCCTAACGAACACAAGCAAACTCGAAACAAACTGTTCCGACTGAAACGGAACATGAAACGAGGTACCTTGAAAACTTGTTAGAAAAACAAGAAATTGAGGAATTTGGTTTCGGGGTTTCCGTTTTCGCCATTTTCTTGTTTTTTTAACAAGAAATAGCGTTTAGTAGCTCAATCGTCTAGCAGCCCTTTTAAATCATTTTCGCTACCATGATAGCTTCGGGTACTGTTCCAAAAAACATATTAAAACGTATACATCTTCGTTTTAAACTATTTCCCAGTAATTCGCACTTAACGGACTTCCTGTTCGTTTAAGCCTTGGTTGGCCAGTCTCAACCGGTATCTTTGAATGAGAATCTCTTTCACCAGCTTGTGGGGCGTGTATAACCCTATTTCAGGATCAAAGATTCTGTCGAAGATATTTAGACTGGCAGCAAAGTTCGCGTCAGCTTTGTGTCCACAATGAACACAGTCAAATTGGTCTCCCTTGCGATTTCGAGCATCCACAGCAGCGCAAGCGCGACAGAGTTGAGAAGTGTACGCGGGATTGACTTGTTCAAGTCGAACACAGTTCGTTTTTGCGCTTTTTACGAGCGCATCTTGAAGTCGTCCTTTGTGCCAGGTTTTCAATAATCTATTGATGCGCTTTCCGTAGAAAGCACCACCTTCAAAGTCGAGTTTCTCGACTCCTAATACTTTCGGTTCCTCCATCTTAAATAATGTGTTAACTGCAGTTCCAATTTCCTTTTGAACTTCTTTCTTGATGAATTCCCGCTTCTTATCGACCTTTTGTGATCCCAGGTTATTTTTTTGGATTCTTGAGATCTTTCGATTCAATGCTCGCACTTTGCTTGAAGAGTTCGGATTATTGCCTAGGCTTTTGATCCTTTTTTTAAGTTCAGTAATTCGGCTGCGCATTCTACCACGACCGGAATTTGTCCTTTGCATGGAGTCAGACCAGCAGGCCATTTTAGACCCGTAGCCCACTCCATATTTTTGGCCACTTGAACCGTGAAGAAGGTCTGTAAAGCCCTTGTCGACAGCGATAATCCCTATCTTTTTGTCGTTTGCCTCGGGGAGAGGAGGTGGAATCATAACGACAGCATTGATTCCTCTATGAACTTCAACTTTACCATCAGACCGCAGTACTACTTTGATATTCCCAACGAAATCTGCCTTGGTGAGACTACGGCTAGTCAGTGGGATCAATATCCTCTTCCTGGGTTCTAAAGAAGCTATCGCGATATAGCATCTTTTCCCATTTTGAATAAATGAATACATATTTGGATCAAGATGGTAGGTTCGCCTTTTTTTGATACGCGGCTTCTTATTTTTTGCGTAAGCTTCTCTGTAGCGCCTTCTCAGCCAAGAAAAAATCCGCTCCAGATTCATTTCTGAAATAGCTTCTCGAAGAGTTTCATTAAATTTATCCTGTTTCGATTGCCTCTTTAAGAGGGCTTCAGCAACTACTGGCTTTCCATCCAAAACGAGCTGCAATAGTTCAGGCATTTTCAACAGATATCTAATCAGATGCTTTTCATTCTCTGAGAACCGAGTATGAACAAGAGAATCCCGCACATTCTCATCTGCAATTGCTTTGATCGATGAAAGGGTGTCGAAAGCTCTTTCTAAGGCTATCTTCCATTGCCGGTCTTGAAGCTCAAGCTCCGCAAGTTCAACGGGCAGTCCATTATTGACATAGGAATCGCGAAGCGCCCTTGGAAAGCTAATGATTTGAATGGATCGTATGCCAGAATAAGTCTTAAGAAAAAAATTCTGAGCTTCTACTGTCTTTGAAACGGTTCTCTGAATTGCTTTGAATTTTCTTTCTGTAAGAAGAATGCTCAATTCCTTGCGCGTCACCGAATGGATTTCTTTGTCTTTTCCCAATCCTTTTTTCAGTGACTTGATACTCACGACTTTCAACTCCTGAAGCTAAAATCTTGATCTACTTATCCACTAATAAAACTCTAATCGTCTCACGGTTGCTCACCAGCCATTGCTACAATCTTTTTCTTATATTTACGTAAACCATATAGTCGCGAGGAAAAACAATGAATAATTGAAAGTAAATCTTTTGTCATTTCAGCTTCTGGCGACGACGAGTCATTGTTCATTACTACGACTTTTGTCCCATGTGCTCGACAAAAATATTCAAACCAGTCAAAACCAAAACGCACGAGCCTATCTTTATGGGCGACTACGATTTCAGAAATTTCGCCTCGCTCAACCCGATTCATCAGCTCAATAAAATTCTTTCTCTTATAGTTTAATCCAGATCCAACATCTTCATATTTTATTTCAATCGCTCGTCCCGAAGCAGTGCAAAACTGTTCAACGGATGCTTTCTGGGAAATAAGATCCATCTTTTGAGAACTGCTTGATACGCGACAATAACTCACCATCATTCGCTCTTTCGGTTTTTGCCCCTGGAGCGCAATGAAATCGTCGTGCGTATAGTACCGCCTTCCAGTTAGAGTCCTCTTTGCAGGCAAAATACCCAACCTATCCCATCTTTGAAGGGTTTGAGTGGTACGACCAATCATCTTTCCAAACTCTCTAGGCGGGTAACTCTTTAGCGTCATATTGACAGCTTTTTAATATATTTTATCACAAAATAAAACTACTATTCTCTACTCCCGTGTACGCTTATAAGACTATCATCATCAGTGTCAGTCGATCCCGCATCACTTTCACTCGATAGATCCGAGGTGTCATACGACGGATCATATTTGACGAATCGGTATGCGCTGACATCACTCAACTCCTGGAACGAAAGGAACGCACTTCCATCAAGCGCTAAGATTTGAGTTGATTCAATTCTGACATTCTCTGGCTTGAACTCCAAAGACGAATACCCAAAAGAGACTCCAAATAGTCCTAAATTCTTACTTTTATATTTAATTTCAATTCCTTTACTGTTCATCATAGCACCTACTTTCTTACCTGCGCCTAAAGTAATGCCGCCTACGACTCCACGAAAGGTCCCAAAAAGATCTGCTACTGTTTTATTTTCGAGGTTACTCACTACAAATTCAATCGATCCCGTATTCGAAACCTCAGCCATTGCTCCAAAATAGAAAATTTCTTCAAACCGCAATGGGATCAAAAAAGCGAAGTCTTTGGCCAGTCCAGACGTACACGCCAAATAGAAATTCTGATTGTCGTAAAAGCGGGTAACACCAACACCCATACCGACCGTGCCTCGGAAGAACGGGCTTCTTCCATCAAAGCTACTCATAATCTTGCAATTCTCGTAGGGCAGTTTTTTCTCCATCTGCCAAGTTGACCCGATGTACGGCCTCCCATTGGCCGAAGCATCCAAGCCCGAAAAGGCAAAAGACATGCCCAGAGAAACCGCCAAAGAGATAAAAGGACAACTTGAAACGTGAAATAAACGAAATAAATTCATGAAATTCTCCCCCGCTGAAACAGCCGGACCACCTACTATCCGATTCATTATGAAATGACAATAGGCGTTTTAAGGTGCGCTCATCCAGGCAACAGCTGCCCCCCCTACAAAGTCTTTGGCTCTCTGGCTTCAACAGAAAATTGGGTAATGGCTGCTATTGGAGCATGGAGTTCTAAAGGCAGCTCTGTAAACGAGTTCAAGTTCCCGATGCGTTTTTTTGCGTTGACGTAAGAATCAGTGAGCCTGTGAGATCTCATCAGTCCATCTTCATATATGCTGAAATCTTCTGACTTCCATAGGACTCTATAGCGCATATTTTATTATGAATACTGCACAAAATACGCATATTTTCGACCGTCGTCGGACCTCCCTGGGCAAAAGGTATCACGTGGTCGTACTGGATCGCGTTCATTGAATTACATTTACGTCCGGTAGCGCTGTCTATGTACTGACACTTGCCGTTGTCACGTTGATAGACTGCCCGTTTCACTTCTACCGGAATGTATCGAGATTCTCTTAGCATTTTCTCATTTCCTACTCCGGCGCCGGAGACGGAGACGGGAGCAGACCTCTCCACATCAGAACGTTTGTCTGCCTGTTTGTCTGCTTGTGATGATGCTTGATGATTCTCTTTGCCTTGTTCTGCGACCTTCTTCTTCGGCGATTGCGAAGGGGGCTTAGGCTCAAGCTTTTCCAGACTCAGTTTTGCCATAATCGCAAACAACTCAGCTAGGGTAAGACGAGGATGCTTGTTTGCCAGCAAGCCTTTTATCTTTTCCAACTGATCTAACAATTCCTGCTCAGCAACAAAACGAACTTCTGAATGACTGGGTGTGAGTGCTGTTACTTTGTCAGGCTTTTGCAATTGCACGGGCTGTGACGAATGCTGAATAAGTTCCTTCTCGGCTTCACGTGTCGATAAATTGGCTAAACTTTCAAGAATGTCTTTCTTCTTTTCGTGTGAAATCGGCTTATCAAGCTTCTCTTCTGCTTTAAATAATTTCTGTGCTTGAGCGGCGTTGCTTAAATTCAAATCTCCCTCCTTTATTCTGGCCTCTATTTCCGGAAATTCCTCCAAAAGCATCATAGCTGATACTCGCCTTTGACAAGCTCCATCGGAATAGCCGAGTTCCCGCTTGCCATAATCATGAAGGGAAGAAAATCCCTTCGTTGCGTACAATCGCCGCCTAAAAATTTCTCTCAGGTGATGAAGTACCTCTAAAGTAATTTCTCTTTCTTTGGCTGCTAGAGCCTTTGTTCTTTCCAACAGGGTTTCATTATTCATTTCTCTAATTTCATTGTAAGTTTGATTTGTCATGAAGGCACCGTAACACGGGTTTTAAAACTGAAATTCTTGTGGTTTATTTAAACACGAGGGACGCTCATAAAAATGCCCGTCATCCCTCACAAAAGTTAAAAAATTACCTTTCCAATAAGCTCTAATAGCTTTCAAAATGGCATATAGAAGCCCAGCAAAACATCATCGCTATAGGGCGAAAAAACATCGAATTTCTGTCAATCGAAAAGTAATACTAACGTAAAAAAACGCATAGGGAACTCGAACTCGTTTAAAGAACTCCCATTAAAACTCCATGCCCTCACCCCCTTCGCTGAGTCCCTCCGGAATATCAGCAAGTATGACGGGCGGTAGCGCAAAAAAAATCTATCCCTTGCGGAGAGAGATTTTTTTGCGCGTATAGCCGCCCAAAGCCCAAATCTAAGTCGGAGTCGCTAAACTAAATATTCTGACTATCCCAGATCCACACCTCGGCCCAAGCATATGACCGCGAAGGGGACAGTTTGAATTAAACTCCGTGTTGGAACGGAATATATCTCAAATCGCATTTGACAACGAGCAGCACATCATCTAAGTTCCGGGCGGCTCCGAAAAGCCACGCATGGCGCCAAGCACGGAGCAGAGTAAGGGGAGGGGTAGATTGTGTCTAAGTATCCAATAGGTTGGTATAAATTCGAAGAATCAAAGAAAATTAAAAAAGGAAAACTTTACACGATCAATCGCTTTGGAAAAGCATTTGTATGTTTTCGTTCCAGCGATGAATCAGTACATATCTACGATGCCTACTGTCCTCATCTAGGAGCCCATTTGGGTGTTGGTGGCAAAATTGAAAAAGATAAAATAGTTTGTCCTTTCCATGGTTGGAAATACAACACTGCGGGCGAATGCGTGGAAATTCCCTATTGCAAGAGTATACCCAAACGAGCCCAGCTTCAAAGTTACCCATCAGTAGAAGCGGCTCGCGGCATATATGTGTACTTCAGCGAGGATTTTAGGAAGCCTGAAGAATCAATTCCTGCATTCCTGCAAAAGCCTGATCTCGACTTTAGACAACTCGACAGCTTGCAAATCGATTGGAATAAATATGAGAAACTTTCGGAAATTGCGGTAAACTCCAAATTCCCTATTCAGGCTAAAGGACCCGGATTATTTATTAGCCAAGAATCAAATTCCTTTAAAGATTTTCAAATGATTATTTCTGGCACTCCGCTCAACGATCAAGTTTTAGATCTGACCTTTTCATGCTCAATCGATAGGAATTTGAATCCTTTTCAAAAAATGAAATTCAAGAGTACTGCCAAAAATCAGGTCGAGAAGATTCTTCAACATCTGCTTTAGTCAGAACGGGGGGAGACAATGAGCAAGTATCCTGATACCTATCGATATCCTTTCACACCTTTTCCCACGGGGTGGTACAGGGCTGACAATTCCTCCAATGTAGTAGTTGGACAATCTAAAGTGCTTCAACTTTTAGGAGAAAAACTCATCCTAAAGCGCGAATTAGATGGTCAGTTGATACTAAGCAATTCCGTCCGGACTTTTCCAACGGCGGAGGTAAACGGCCTCATCTTCTTCTATTTTGACAAGAACGGTTCCGAACCTTTCTTTGATCTGCCCACGGTTAGTCAATTCCAGGATGAATCCTGGTACCCGCCATTCCATCTTTCTTGGAACTGTAGAGTTCATATCCAAGAAGTGGCCGAAAATGCCCTTGATCTATCTCACTTTTGTAAAGTTCACACTTACAAGAAATTACCCTATCTTTCCAAGTTTGAAACTGCTGCTCACCAATTCAATGTGACCATGCACTCCAAGCGCAATGTCCTAGGATTTGTTGCGAATACTACAATGGACATCACATACCACGGAATGGGAGTCGTCATCTCAAATGTAACTGCTTCAAGGGGAATTGAGTTGACCGTCCTTCTCAATACAACTCCAATTGATATCGAAAATGTAGAAATTAATATGGAAGTAGCCGTGAAAAAGACCAAAAACCCCATTAAAGACGCAATTGTGCGACGAATATTTCCAAAAGAAATTTGGAACGAATTTTATCGCGACATCCCAGTATGGGAATCAAAACTATACCGTAGCAAACCTGCCCTTTGCAGCGGTGAATCCGACATTATTCGAATTAGAAACTGGGCAAAGCAATTTTACTTAGATCGATCAGCTATTCCTCAAAAATACATGGAGCTTGCAAGCGAATGTTAGACATTGCTAAAATACCGGAAGGTTGGTATCGCATTTGCAAAATTCCACGCCGAGAAAGCGAATTCGCGGAAGAATTCAACCTTTTCGGCGGCATCGTTCGCGTTTCGAATAGCCACCACTCCGGGCCGAAGCCCCTAGACTCTACCTTACCTCGCTGGTCCGCGACCTTTCAGAAAGACCAAACCCGGAAGCCCAAAGCTCTCACCCTCTGCGAAAAACCACCGTTTCTACTGGCCTGGTTCCCGGAAACCACAACGCCCAACTTTGATATAGTTCCCTTGAGCCCATTGATTCGAGATCACTGGTCCGCGCCCTTTCATCTCCGCTGGATTGTGAAATCCAATCTCTTGGAAATCGCTGAAAATGCTGCAGACATGGGTCACTTTACTTCAGTCCATATCTATAAAGAACACGCGCAGCTTTCAAAATTCCTGACCGAAGACCATAAAATGAGCGTTTTTTTCAAGAGCGCAAGGCGAATATTAGGAATTCGCGTACCGGTGGAAATAGAACTCCACTATCAAGGCCTGGGTTGGGTAGAGAGCAGAGCCAAATCTCCGATGGTCGAAGTTCACGTTGTTTACACTCCAACGCCGATTGACTCTTCTCATTTAGAAATCAATTTGTCTTTGAGTTTCAAGAAAACTAGAAACCCACTTTTTAATTTAATTCTTAGACTCATTTTACCATGGGAAGCCGGACGGGACTATCAACGGGATATTCCTATTTGGGAAAACAAAATTATTCATCAACATCCCAAACTCTGCTCGGCAGATGGACCTATTCTTAAATTGAGAAGATGGGCGAACCGGTTTTACTCTCCTCGAATCGAGGGAAACTCTGCCCTCCAGGACCGAGTCTGTAGGTTGAGTGAACTATGACTTCCCGTTATCCCTTTTCCTCCTACCCATCGTCTTGGTATAGAATTGACCTAGCAAGAAATATATTAATAGGGAAGTTGAACCTCTATCAGTATTTCGGAAAATCTCTCGTTTGCACTCGCGATACAGACGGCAAAGTCATCCTTCAAGATGGTAGAACGTTGCTCGGAAACTCAATTCACTATCCCATTCACGAAGCCAACGGGATCGTCTTCGCCTACCACAGCGATACCCCGCAAACTCCGGATTTTGACATTCCGGAAATAGACGAATTCCGTGACCCGCAGTGGAGCAAGGTACGGACTATTAATTATCAAGCCACAAGTCACGTTCAGGAATTTGTCGAAAATGCTGTAGATACCGGACACTTCGTTACGGTTCATCAAATGCCATCTATTCCGAACGTCGAGAAATTTGAACTCATGGGGCGAACTTTTGCTTTTCAATCAGTCGGTAATCGAAAAGTTCTCGGGTTCAATACATCCATGGATATTCGCGTTCGGCCAGTGGGATTGGCAGTCATCATTGGGTGGACGTTGACACGAATGCTGGAAGTACGAAACGTCCACTGTGTCACTCCAATCAATGAAAGCAGGGTTCAAATCTCGGTATCATACGTTTTTAAAAAGAACTGGAACCCCCTGCGCACATTTATTCTACATTTAATTTTAAATAGAGCACTTTACAATTTTACCAGTCCGGATCTTCCGATCTTTGCTGAAAAAAAGTATATACAAAAACCCATGTTGTGTGGCAAGGATGGCCCGATCGCACGCGTCAGGCACTGGGCCCAACAGTTTTATTAGGAGTAACCGATGTTAGATACGTTAGCTTATTTTTTACCACTTGGAATTTATCTCTTTGTTATTTTTTTAAGCGCAGTTCTGCCGGGTAAATGGGTGAATGGCTACGCTATTAATCCGCAGACCAATCAACCTTATCGTTATCGACTCAACGGAAAGACCGTCTACTTCATGATCTTAGGAATATGGGCCTTTACCTGTTATCAGAAATGGGTCCCCTGGGACCTGTTTTACCAAGTACGCTGGCAAACGGCGATTGGAGCTTGTATCACAGGCCTTTTAGTGAGTGCCTGGATTGTTTTCTCAGCTCCTAGGAAGCCCGGGAGTTCTCTCGGCCAGGATTTCTACTTGGGACGATTAGACAACCCGCAGTGGCGGCAAGGCAAACTCGATATGAAGCTTTGTCTTTATCTTTCAGGTGCAGTGATGCTCATTCTCAACACACTCTCTTTTGCTGCACACCATTGCATCATGTACCCAGATCACATTTCGTCGGGCGTCATCCTATACACGCTCCTATTTAGCTTCTTCGTCACTGAGTACGTAATTTTCGAGAACGTGCATTTATATACTTATGATTTTCTGGCTGAAAAAGTCGGCTTCAAGCTCGCATGGGGCTGTTTATCATTCTACCCGTTTTTCTACCAAGTAGGTCTTTGGAGCGCCGCGGAACTTCCCGATCCAAATTCCTCGCCAAATTATCTCATTGGCTGCGCCGTGGTATTCTTTATGGGTTGGATTCTAGCTCGCGGAGCGAATCTTCAGAAATTTAGTTTCAAAAAAGATCCTAACCAAAATTTTCTAGGATTCTTCGAACAACGAGCCATGACCAGCGATCAGGGAAAATCTTTATTGATCAATGGCTTCTGGGGTTTTTCCCGGCATGTTAACTACTTAGGTGAAATACTTATGGCGGTAGGACTTGCCTTGAGCTTGGGATATCCTACTTTCTGGGCGCCTTGGCTTTACCCAGTTTATTATATATTTCTTCTTTTCCCCAGACAGAAGGATGATGATCGGCGCTGCAAGGCAAAATACGGAAGTCTTTGGGAAGAATACTGCACCCAGGTTCCCTATAAGATTATCCCATTAATATACTAAAATGAGCATAATCGCCAAATGGAGCAACAATAGTAGAGAAGCCGCTTCGAAGTGGGCGGCCCAAAGATGACCTACAAAATCAAAACCGGTCAAATTGATGCCTACAAAAAGGAAAAGGAGAGCCCCGAGTTTAAGATATTTCCATTGGTTTTTACTTAATTCGGTCATTGCTTCTTGGACAACTAATATTGCTGCAGGAATGCTGAGTACAAAATACGGCTTCCAAATCAAATGCGATGGAACGATCAAAAGGCCGATGGCAATTGCAATCCATTTTCTGTAAGAAAAACCCTGCGAATCATGGTTTTGGCTGGAAGCGCTAGCTCCGCGCAATATCCACCCCAACGTAATACCTAGAGTAACCAATGTCCAAGCAACCGATAAAAGTTCGATCTGCATCGGCGTAAGAAGATTCATACCGAAAAATAAGGGTCCCCCCTCTGAGCGAACAGGCGTCGAGCATCCACTCAAGTAGTGATGTAAGAGTGCTATAAAACTTTGATTATGAGATTCAAGAGGCAAGCCTCTCGCTAAAATTGCTTCTCTCCATTCCAAAAAGAGTGCCCACGTACCACTCCAGCCCACGCTGATTACTGGAATGAAAAGCGTAACTAAACCCGAGAGGAATATCGCTCTCCGCTCGATCTGAAGCTTTCTCTCATCTACCTTTCGCGTGATAACCCAAGGTACCAGC
>Ga0206829_10257_pt1 | contig 17623 bp, 8 predicted proteins | sample Alteio_BWOrgCont_75_FD_152862 | JGI IMG/M metagenome (GOLD analysis project Ga0206829, IMG submission 152862) | Enriched cells from forest soil in Barre Woods Harvard Forest LTER site, Petersham, Massachusetts, United States -... | ecosystem: Environmental > Terrestrial > Soil > Temperate forest >... | reverse complement strand
ATAGATTCTAAAATAGACGAGATCAAGACCCTGAAGGGCGAGCTCCCTATGGAAGTGAAAGACCTGGAAGATGAAATAGAAGGCTTGCAGACCCGCATCAATAATATGGATGCAGAAGAAAGCAGCATCAACAGCTTTATAACAACCAAGACGGATGCCAAGAAAGAAGCACAGGCCCTGATAAAGAAATACGAAAAACAACAAGACAACGTAAAGAACAACCGCGAGTTCGAAGCGATCAATAAAGAAATTGAGATGCAGGAACTGGAGGTGAAGCTGAACGAAAAACATATAAAGGACGCCACTTTCGAACTGAAAGACCGCGCTAATGCCCGCTTTAAGACCGAAGAAAAAATAAAAGAAGTAGAAGCTGCGCTGAAAGTGAAACGCGGCGAACTGGAAAAGATCATTGCAGAAACCGAAAAAGAAGAAAAAGCTTTAATTGCAAAATCGGTTTCAGCAAAAGAAAAAGTTGATCCGCGTTTGTTGTCTGCTTACGAGCGTATCCGCGCCAGCTACCGCAATGGTTTGGCAGTAGTGCCTATCCTGCGCGATTCTTGCGGTGGTTGCTTTAATGTTATCCCTCCCCAGCGCCAGTCAGAGATTCGCCAGCACAAAAAGATCATTGCCTGCGAACATTGCGGCCGCATATTGGTGGATATAGACCTGAATGACAAAACAAATATCAAAGAGAAATAAGGATATAATTTATTTAATATTATTGGAGGGGCTTAATTGGCCCCTTTTTTATAACGGAACATTCATGATAATCCTTAAATCAAGCGAATCATGGTCGGTTTTTTTGTTTAATTTCGCAGCCTGATTTTAAAATGGTCAAATGAAGATATTAGTTTGTATCAGCCCGGTGCCGGACACTACCACAAAAGTCGCCTTCAGCGATAATAACACACATTTCAACACGCAGGGGGTAACCTTTATCATCAATCCTTATGATGAATGGTATGCCTTGGTGCGCGCGCTGGAATTGAAGGAAGCGGGTATTGCTACCGCTGTGCATCTTGTTACTGTGGGCAAAGCAGATGCAGAGCCTATCATACGCAAAGCCCTTGCCTTGGGCGGTGAAGAGGCCATACGTATCGATACCGATAGCAACGACCCTTATATGGTGGCTGCGCAAATAGCAGAATACGCCAAATCCCAAGCCTATGACCTCGTGCTGTGTGGTAAAGAGGCTATTGATTATAATAATGGTATTGTTGGCGGTTTGCTGGCCGAAATGCTTGACATGAACTATATAGCCTTTGCAGCAAGTCTTGACATTGCAAACGGCATTGCAACAGTAAAGCGGGAGATAGAAGGTGGCGAAGAAACAGATACTTGTCCGCTGCCATTAGTTGTCTCTTGTCAGAAAGGAATGTCTGAAGCGCGCATTCCTAATATGCGTGGCATTATGGCAGCCCGCACCAAACCATTAAAAGTAGTTCCTGCTGCGGGCATACAGCCATTAAGTAATATCGTGTCTTACGAAATGGCTCCTGCAAAAACAGGTGTAAAAATGGTAGCGCCGGAAAATATGGACGAACTGGTGAACCTGCTACACACCGAAGCCAAAGTGATTTAATGTTCAATGGCAGAATAACTCAATGGCTCAATGGTCTTGAAAGAGAATAATTAATAATTAACAATCTACAATTTACAATTATAATGTCCGTAATAGTATTAGCTGAACATACACAAGGCACTTTTAAGAAAAAGGTTTTTGAAGCAGTGCAATATGCTTCTGCCATAGCACAAAGCATGGGCACTACTGTAAGCGTAGTAGCATTAGGCACTGTAAGTGATGCAGAGATGCAATCTTTAGGGCAATGTGGCGCACAAAAAGTATTGTACGTTGCCGATGCCCGCCTCGACAATTTAAATACATGTGCCTACACTAAAGCATTGGTTACAGCGGCGCAGAAAGAAGGTGCAAAAGTTGTTATAGCAATACATGATGTTACAGGCAAAGCCATAGCGCCACGCGTGGCAGCAAATCTTAAGGCAGGGATAGTTGCAGGTGCGGTATCTTATCCTGATCTTACAAAAGGTTTTGTAGTTAAGAAAACAGTTTTCGCAGGCAAGGCATATGCTTATGTAAACATCAGCAGCGATGTAAAAGTGATTACATATATGGCCAATACTTTTCCGGTAAAGAAAGGAGAAGGCACTGCAACAGTTGAGAAACTGGATGTTGCTTTTGATGATAAGGATTTTGCCATGCAAGTGAAAGAGGTAAATAAAGTTACAGGCGCAGTGCCGCTTTCAGAGGCAGAACTGGTTGTTTCAGGCGGCCGTGGCATGAAAGGCCCCGAGAACTGGGGTATACTGGAAGACCTTGCAAAAGCCCTCGGTGCTGCATTGGCATGTTCCCGTCCCGTGGCCGATGCTCACTGGCGCCCTCATCAGGAACATGTAGGGCAAACAGGTGGCACTATCCGTCCTAACCTCTATATTGCAGTCGGTATCTCCGGTGCCATACAGCACCTTGCCGGTGTAAATGGCAGCAAGACCATTGTTGTCATCAATAAAGATCCCGAAGCACCATTCTTTAAGGCGGCAGACTACGGTGTGCTTGGCGATGCAATGGAAATCGTACCAAGGCTTACAGAAGCCGTTAAGAAGTTTAAAGAAGCGCATCAATAATATAAATAATATAATGTTGGATGCATCCGGCTGGTATGGGATGCGCTATATAGAGACAGAATGCGAATAATAAAGGGCGGATCAACCGCCCTTTATTATTTATCAACTATCTTATTAAATTAAAATTTCAGGAGGCGCTGGTTGTCAACAATAACACCATTGGCATTAAATAACTGAACAAAATAAATGCCTGCTGGCAATTCTGATACCTCAATGCTGTTGGCGCTTTGTGCATATTTTACAGTCTGCCCGTACATATTTACAACACGAATAAGAGTTGGATTAAAACCCTTAACATAGACAATATCATTAGCGGGGTTAGGGAATATGGAAATATTGCTGTTTTGAACTACAACATTATTAACGGCAAGTGGACAATATACAGCAACTTCTAAACTTTCTGTAGTCGTGCCGCAACTATTGGTAACGCTGTAAGTAATAGTAGACGTTCCGCCCGCAACTGTTGTCAATAAGCCCGTAGCGTCAATTGTTGCTGCTGAAGGATTCGAACTGGTCCAGGTGCCTCCTGTTGTAAAATCAGTTAATGAGTCCTGTACACCAGGGCACAGGCTATCATTGCCTACAATAGGATAAACAACCGGAAGTGGGTTAACCGTTATAACTATTGAGCTGGAGTCTATGCCGCATTGGTTAGCGACAATATAAGTGATGGTATCAGTACCGCCTTCCAGACTTGTTACAAGAACACCATTCCCACCTATATTAATAATGTTGGTATTGCTGCTCATCCAAATGCCACCGGCAGGCATGTCATGCAGGTGAAGCGTATCAGTCTGGCAAATTGTGTTGGTACTACTCATGATTGGCCCGGTTACCGGCACGGGAAGAACTGTAACCGCCCTCGTACGCGTAGTTGTGCCACAACCATTAGTAAGGGCATAAGTAATGTTCACAGCGCCGGGAACCAGGGGCGTTACATTTCCTAAGGTATCTACCGTAGCTCTGGTCATATTGCTGCTACCCCATGTACCCATAAGAGTTGAATCGATATATAAAGTTGAAGGGGTGCCGGCACAAAGGTCTACAGGGCCCACAATGGGATCAACAACCGGCGTTGTCACAACTCTAAGGGTAAATGAGTCAGAAGCCGTGCCGCAAATGTTGGTGATCGTGTAGATAATAGTATCCGTACCAACAGCAACTCCTCCGGCATGGCCAAGAGCATTAACACCTGCAATAGCTGTATTGGTGCTTGTCCATGAACCGCCCAACGAATCATCCGTAAGTATAATGGCTGTCCCGCGGCATACCGAATCTGTGCCTGTTATAGTGCTAACCACAGGCATATGGTAAACTACCATAACAATGCCTGAAGACAATGCAATAGTCGGGCCGCCAACTGAAGAAGATAACAGGCACTCTATAATATCACCATTGTTTAATGAGCTCGTGGTATAACCGGTACTATCCGTTCCAACACTGGCGCTATTCTTATACCATTGGTAATGCGGTGTTGCCGTACCGGAAGCTGTTGCTGAAAATGTAACAGAAGTTCCTGCACATATAGTGTCGTGCGTAGCCGATATAGAAATGCTTTGTGCAAAAGAGCTATTCGAAATAAGGCATATAATAGCCGCAAGCGAAAATATTAGTAGAGTACGCATTATAGTTTACTTTTTTTTATTTGGTGACAAAGTTATGGACAGAAAGTTTAATCGAACAAAATTTTACTATCTGGTAAGATTATTTATTTATTGATAATAACTCTACATTAAATACTAATATTGAATTAGCAGCTATAGGCCCTCTTCCGCTCGGCCCATAGGCCAGGCCTGATGGTATATAAAGAACCGCACGGCAACCTGGATTTAATAGTTGGACCCCTTCATCCCAGCCTTTTATTACCTGGCCTACTCCCAATGTAAAACTGAATGCAGTGCGTCCGTTTACGGGTTTGTAATTTTCATCCACATTGGCATCAAATTGCTTGCCGTCCAGGAATTTACCAAGATAATTCATGGCTACCTGTTGTCCGGCTTTAGCATTTTCACCACTGCCTTTCTTAACAATAGTGTAATACAGGCCAGACGGTGTTTTCGTTGCTTTAATGTGATTTTTAGTGAAATACTCGGTAAGTATCTTGTCGTCTATCGCTTTCTGGTCTTGTGCAAATGCACTAATCGCGCCGCATGTTAATAGTAAAGTTACTAGTAGGTTTTTCATATGTTTTTTCGTTTTGCGGTGAAAATAGTAAAATATTGATTAATAAGCGTTAACATAATGCAAAATCATGCCAAACTTCTGGGATATTAGTATCGGAATTTAAACCTCAACATTCATAAAATTATAGTTATTACGCCTAAGGCAAAAAAAGAGGCCACCATTTACTGGCGGCCTCTTCTGCAATTTTTTATCCAATTTATTACCAGCTGGTCTTCACTAATCTTTCAGTCTTCAGCAATATATTATTTTCGTCGCTCACCCTTATCATGTATACCCCGTTTGCCATGCGGCTTATGTCCATCACATGTGCATCATCTTGCTGCAAAACAGTCTTGCCTTCAATGCTAAATATGGATACATTTACTTTTACAGGCGCATCAAAATGCACCACAGAAGTAGCCGGGTTAGGATATATCTTCACATCATCTCCCGTTATGACAACATTTTGTACGCCCAGGCCGCTTACTGTATATTCCGGCGACAGGGCTTCACATCCGTTTGAGTCTGTTACTTTAACAGTATAAATACCATTTTGGCTAACAGTGTAATTCTCGTTAATAGCACTAGGTATCGATATTCCATACCTGAACCACTGATAAGTAACGAAAGCCTGGGTATTTAAAACATTGCCGCTTGCCATTATAACCGGAGTAGGGGATGGGGCACTAGTAACATTCACAGATTGGGTCCATGCGCCGCAACCATTATTGGTGGTAACATATGCATTATATATGCCCGGATTGACCGCATTGTAAGTCGAGAATGAATTAGGGCCTGATACAAGGCTGCCATTCTGATACCATGAATAAGAAAGACCGGAAATTGCAACGGCAGATATTACATACACCCCTCCCGCGCAAATAATAGCTTTTCCTGTAATTATCAGGCTATCCTGTGGTATCGGGAAGACCACGACAAGTTGCGGGGTTGAGACGCTGCTACAACCGTTTTTCGTAACCTGTACTTCATAATAACCTAACGAATTTGCTGCGTAAGAATAATTAACAGCGCCTGCTATTGCCACATTATTGTGCATCCATTGATAACTTAAGCCCGCTACTGAACTGGTTCCAAACACAACACTATCCCCCACACAGAAGGAAGTATTGCCCAATAGAATACTAACGGGTGCCGCGGGCACTGGTTTTAATGTTACCGATACAGGTGTCGAAGTGTTTGTACATCCGTTATTATTAATAACCTGCACGGTATAAGAGCCGCTATCCTGGTCCTCGTAAGTTGAGTCATTCGCTCCGCTTATATTGCTGCCATTGCGTTTCCATTGATAAGTATAGCCCGTTCCTGTATCGGTGCGTAGTATTATGCTATCTCCGTCACATATTGAAATGGGGTTCGTACTGTTGATAACTGGTTGCTGATTCGGATATATCGACAACGTAGCATTGTTTGATATTGCAGATGGGTTACAGGCGCCGGATACAACACACCTGTATAGATATCCGTTCATCGATGCTAATGCGCCTGTGATCGAGAGTTGGTTGCTTGTGGCCCCGCTATATACGCCGCCATTTGTTACAGTTGTAAAGCCGGGTCCTGTATTTACCTGCCACTGGTAAGTAATGCCTGCACCTGTACCGGATACGCTAAAGCTTGCATTGCCGCTGGCACAAACACCTGTACTTGTAGGTTGAGAACTGATTGCAGGCAGTGGATTGACATTTAATACAGCAGACGATGAAGTTGCCACCGCACTACATACGTTCGATACAATGCACCTGTAATAATATCCATTCATCGATGGGGTAATTCCGTTCAATATAAGTGTACTGCTTGTAGCGCCAACAATATTACTGAATCCGCTACCTGCATTTACCTGCCACTGATAGCTCGGACTTGAGCCTGATGCTGAAACGGAGAAGCTGTCGGTTCCATACGCACAAGCTGTTGCCGCAGATGGGGAACTGATAATAGATGGGGCAATCTCCACAGGGACCGTAACGCTGTTGGTATTCGTACAACCATTGGCCGACAATGTATATACATAGATCACATTAACAGCGGCAGAACTTGTATTGACCAATACTTCATTCGGGTTGCCTGTACCACTCGCTGCTGTGTTGCTGATACCTGCCACCGCTGCCCGGTTCCAGTTGAATGTTGTGCCGCTTGTTGCGCTGGTTGGGGCATAACTAAAGCCTGTGTTAGTACATATGGCAGGTGGTGTAAGACTGCTGCTCAGGTTGGGGCTGGGGTTTACAACCTCTGCAATATTATAAGTATTAGTGCATCCATTATAAGTTAATGACATTGCATACGTAACTGTTATTGGGTTGGCAGTTGAATTATTTAACAACTCAGTAATATGCACTGTTCCATTGTTTGTTGCGGGAGTGATGCCGGTGATGGCAGCCCTTGTCCAGCTATAGGATGTGCCGCCGATATTGCTTGCAGGAGTATAATTTACATTTGTATTGCTGCAAATAGTGTTTGCGCTCAAACTGCTTGTCAAAACAGGCGAAGGATTCACTGTTATACTGAAGCTCTGCGTGCTTCCCGAACAACCATTTATTGTTGGGGTAACATTAATACTGGCAGTAACAGGAGACAAAGTGCTGTTGTTTGCTGTGAATGAAGCAATATTACCCGAACCATTCCCTGCCAGGCCAATGGCAGTATTAGAATTGGCCCAGTTGTAAGTTATGCTGCTTAAATTTCCACTGAAACTTAATAATGTAGTGCTTGTTCCGCTACAGAAAACCTGGTTGGAAGGTACGGTTACTGTGGGCACAGGGCTCACTGTAATGCTAAGGTTCTGTGGGTTGCTCGTACAGCCATTGGCTGAGGCAGAAACTGCAACTGTCGCTACAACAGACGCGTTCGTTGCATTGGTCGCTGTAAATGAGGCAATATTACCCGTTCCGCTTGCTGCAAGGCCAATAGATGTTGTGTTGTTGGTCCAGCTAAAGTTCGATCCGCTTACAGCTCCCGAAAAAGTTATGGCCGGAATGCTGGAGCCACTGCAAACCGCGATATTCGATGGCAATACAACCGTTGGGGTTGGGTTAACGGTTATTGTAAATGATTGTGGCGTACCTGTGCAGGTAGTGCCCTGGTTCGTGTATGTAGGGGTGACCGTGATAGTTGCATTGACAATGGATGAACCTGTATTGCTTGCTGCAAATGTCGCGATATTGCCGCTGCCACTTGCTGCGAGGCCGATAGACGTTGCATTGTTTGTCCAGTTATAAACAGTTCCCGAAACCCCTCCGGAGAAATTAACTCCTGTCGTGCTTGCACCATTGCAAACAACCTGGTTTGATACCGCATTTACCGCAGGCACAGGATTAACACTAAATGTAACTGAATTGCTCACTGCCGTAGTCACTGAAGGGCATGTTACACTACTTGCTACATCGCAATTTATAACATCTCCATTATTCAATGTGCTCGTAACATAACTACTGTTAGTAGCCCCCGGAACAGCAGTACTATTCTTGTACCATTGATAAGTGGGCGATGTGCCGCCATTCACAACACTTGCCGTATTGGTAACAGAAGTGCCGGCACAAATAGTTGCCGATGGGGTATTATAAGAAATAGATGCCGATACAGAAACGGTCGGATTGACAGTAATATTAAAAGACTGCGTACTGCCGGTGCAGGAATTGGCGCCGGGAGTAACAGTTACGGTCGCAGTAATAGGAGAACTTGTGGTATTCGCCGCAGTAAAAGAGGCAATATTGCCACTGCCGCTTGCAGCAAGCCCTATGGAACTGGCATTATTTGTCCAGCTATAAGTGGTGCCCGCAACTGCACCTGTAAATGTTATCGCAGACGTTGCCGTATTATTACAAAGGGTCTGGTTACCTATACCATTCACGGTCGGAGTTGGATTAACAAGTACTGTAAATGATTGCGGCGCTCCGCTACAACCGTTTGCAACAGGTGTCACGGCAACTGTTGCAGTAACAGGAGCAGATGTTGCATTGACTGCACTAAGTGAATTTATATTGCCTGTTCCAGTTGCTGCAAGGCCAATAGATGTCAAATTGTTTGTCCAGTTATATGCGGTGCCGCTCACAGTAGAACCGCTGAAGTTAATCGCACCTGTATTTGTGCCGTTGCATAAAGTAAGGTTGGATACTGCATTTACCGAAGGTAATGGGTCAACTGTAACAGTAAACGTCTGCGTACTGCCCGCACAACCATTCGCAGTAGGAACAACAGAGATAGTTGCAATAACTGGGGATATAGTCGTGTTAGATGTTACAAACGAAGCAATATTGCCGTTGCCGCTTGCGCCTAGCCCTATCGAAGTATTATTATTGCTCCAGCTATAAGTGCTGCCTGCTACATTGCTGTTGAAATTATCAGCTACTGCAGAAGACCCGCCGCATACATTTTGATTCGATAAATTAGTTATTGTCGGGTTCGGATTAACAGTTACGGCAACATTAAATGTTGTCGGGTTGGCACAGCCACCGGCACTTACAGTGTAAATATAATGCACTATTACCGGGGACGAACTGGTATTGATCAATGTTTCACTTATGCTACCTGTTCCGCTTCCCGCGCTATTGCTGATGCCAGCCACCACAGCTCTTGTCCAGGCAAAGCTGGCTGAACTGTAATTGCTGCTTGGGGTATAATTGAGAAGTGTATTAGTGCATATTGACGCACTCAATGCACTGCTTAAAGTTGCCGAAGGCTGCACCGTAATATTAAAGCTGGTGGATAGCCCCGTGCAACCATTAGCTGTTGCCGCTACAGAAACACTGGCTGTCACAGGGCTGGAAGTGGCGTTCACAGGTGTAAACGATGCAATACTACCTGGGCCGCTTGCCGCCAGGCCTATTGTAGTGTTACTATTGGTCCACGCAAAAGTACTGCCGTTTGTAGCGCTGCTGAAATTGATTGCAGGACTCGCTACTCCATTACATTCCGGCTGATTTGCAACTGCATTAACAACTGGGCTTGGGTTCACTGTAATGTTGAAATTCACAGGGCTGCCCGTGCAGCCATTGCTGCTTGGAACCACTTCCATAGTAGCAGTTACAGGCGCACTACCGGAATTAAATGCAGTAAATGATGGTATGTTGCCGGTGCCCAAAGCGCCGAGGCCTATACCTGCCGAAGAGTACGACCAGCTATAAGTGGTGCCGCTTATAGCACTTGTAAATGCAGGCACCGAAGCACTTGCACCATTACAGAATACCTGCGAAGCCGGCAAATTCATGTTTGCAGGAACAATATGATATGCAAAAGTTTGGGAAGAACCGATACATCCTGTAAAAGATGCAGTTACAGTTATCGTAGCATTTACAGTTGAGCTGGACGAGTTAGAGGCCGTAAACTGGGTAATATTACCTGTTCCGCTTGAGGGAAGGCCAATAGAGCTCAGATTATTTGTCCATGTAAACGTACAACCATTTACAGGGCTGCTGAAAAATACAGGGCTCGTTGAAGTTCCGTTACAAACAGTTTGGTCCGGTATCGCGTTTACTGTTGCGTTGGGATTCACTGCAATTGTAAAAGACTGAGATGTTCCGGCGCAGGAGTTGGCTGTCGGAGTAACCGTGATAGTAGATGTAACGATCGAGTTAGTTGTATTGGATACAGTGAATGACGGCATATTTCCAGCCGCTCCCCCGCCAATGCCCGTCGTGGTATTATTATTCGTCCAGCCGTAAGTAGTTCCACTCACTATCGATCCGCCGAAACTCACTACGGAGCTGGAATTCCCGGTACAAACAGACTGATTGGAGGGTAATGTAACAGTGGCAGTTGGGTTCACAGTAACGGAAAAATTCTGTGGTGTACCCGCACATCCGCTCGCCGTTGGTGCAACGGTTACAGTGGCCGTTATAGGTGCACTGCCCGCATTTGTACCTGTAAAGGATGCTATTGCCCCGCTGCCGCTTGCCCCTAAACCGATGGACGTAATATTATTCGTCCATGCATAAGTTGTCCCGCTGACAGATGAGCTGAATGAATAAATGCCCGAACCCGCCCCATTGCAGACAAATTGACTGGATGGTACGACCACATTAGGCACTGGCTTAATGGTTATGACAACAGAATTACTATTAGCCGTGCTTGGAACTGCACAACTGAAACTGCTCGTCATAACACAAGTGATGGCGTCATTATTGTTAAGCGTATTGTCTGTATATATGGCGCTGTTCACACCCACATTGGTCCCGTTCTTTTTCCATTGGTATGAAGGGTTGGACCCGCCACTCGTAGGGATGGCAGTAAAAGTATCCAATACTCCGGGGCATATTGCCGTAGCATTTGCCACAACACTTACTGTAGGGACCACTGTTCCGGTAACGGCCATAGTTATAGTATTGCTGGTGGCATTGGCTGGGCTGGGGCAAAGTGCATTACTGCTCATCACACAGCTGACAACATCATTGTTTGCTAAGGTACTAGTGGTATAATTATTACTGTTCGTGCCCACGTTCGTGCCGTTTTTCAACCATTGGTAAGATGGCGATGTGCCGGGATTAGTAGTGGAGTTAACAGAAAAAGTTACCGATGTATTGGCGCAAATACTTGTGCCTTGTGATGATATGATATTCAAAGATGCTGGCAAAGATGGGTTAACGCTGATTGAGAAATTTTGGCCCGGTCCGTTGCATCCGTTTGCCGCTGCAGTAACCGTCAATGCAGATACTACTTGTGAACTGCCGGAATTCGTAGCAGTGAATGCCGATATATTGCCGCTGCCTGCTGCTGCAAGACCAATGGAAGTGTTATTGTTCGTCCAGGTATAAGTGCTGCCGCTTACAGAACTGCTGAAGGCAACTGCGCTTGTACTTGCACCATTGCATGCCGTCTGGTTACCCGGTATTCCCGCAACAGGTATAGGGTTAGCTGTAATTGTAAATGTACTGGGTGTTCCTGTACAAGTATTTGCAAGTGCTGTAACCGAAATAGTAGCAACTACCGGCGCGTTCGTGGTATTTACCGCATTAAATGTTGTGATATTACCATTGCCGCTGCCGCCAAGCCCTATCGAAGTAGTATTATTTGTCCACGTAAAAGTGCTGCCGCCTACCAGGCTGGCAAAGTTTATGGATCCCGAACTTGCCCCCGTTACAAACGGCTAAATTACCGGGTGTCTCAACAACAGGCGTAGGGTTAACTGTAATGGAAAAAATTGCGGGTGTACCGGGGCATGAGTTTGCAACAGGGGTAACACTAATAGTGGCTATGGCAGCACTTGTGCCTGTATTGGTTGCATTGAATGCCCCGATATTGCCATTGCCACTCGCTGCCAGATTAATGGAAGTATTATTATTGGTCCAGTTGAAAGCAGCTCCGCTGGTCGAGCTCCCGAAAGTCACAAGGCTCGTAGAAGTATTATTACAAACTGTTTGGTTTCCCACGGCATTCACATTAGGCGATGGGTTAACAGTAATAGTATAAGTCTGTGGGCTGCCGGGGCATCCGCCTATGCTAGGCGTTACTGACACATGCGCCACAACAGGTGAAGTGCCGGTATTAATAGCCGCAAACGGGGCTATGTTACCTGTTCCACTTGCCGCTAAGCCTACGGTAGTATTATCGTTGGTCCACGAAAAAGTGGCGCCGCTCACCGTGCTGCTGAAAGAAGTAACTACAGAATTAAGCCCGTTACATACCGTCTGGCCTGTAGGGCCTGTCATAGCAGCTATCGGATTATCTGTTATTGTAAAGACAGCAGGAGTACCCGAACATGAACTCGTTACAGGTGTCACTGTTACAGTAGAAACAACCGGTGTATTGCCGGTATTCACGGGTGTAAATGAAACTATATTCCCGCTCCCGCTTGCCCCGAGGCCAATAGCAGTGTTACTGTTCGTCCAGTTATAGCTGGTGCCGCCCAGTAATGACCCGCCTGGGCTTACTGTCGCCGTACTCGATCCGTTACAAATTGCCTGGTTTGAAATGGCAGTAACATTTGGCGATGGGTTAACAATATAGCTGTACGATTGCGTGCTGCCTGCACAGCCATTAGCTACTGGGCTAATAGTAACCGTAGCCGTAACTGCACTTGTGCCCGTGTTAATAGTTGTAAACGGCGCAATAGTGCCGCTGCCACTTGCTGCAAGACCTATAGAGCTCGTATTGTTTGTCCAGTTATAAGCCGTATTACTTACCGACGAACCACTGAACGATAAAGAAGTTGAACTGGCATTATTACAAACAGTTTGGCTGCTGGGCGATGGCGCGGTTACCGTGGGTATCGGGTTAGCGCTCAAATTGAAAGTAAGAGGCGTACCTACACAACCGGCTACAGTTGGCGTAATACTAATAAGGCCTGTAATGGGGGCTGTGCCGGTATTGGTGGCGGTAAATGAAATATTACTGGCGCCGCTCGCTGGCAGCCCTATGCTGGTATTGCTATTAGTCCAGCTATAAACGGTGCCGCTAACCGTGCCGCTTATAGCAATACTTCCCAGTGCCCCGTTACATACACCCTGGTTTGAGATAGGGTTAACACTAGGAACAGTGCTTACGGTAACAGCCTGTGTCACCGGGCTTGCAGATATTCCATCAGAAGTAACAACTACGCTGTAAGTTCCCGCTGCAGCTGTGGTGGCATTGGGAATACTGATAGTTGCTGTATTTGCCGTAAACCCGTTTGGCCCTGTCCAGCTGTAAGATGGGCTGTTAGCAACAGAGGCTGCCGTAAGCGATATAGTACCCCCGGCACAATAGCCGGTACTGCCTGAGATAGTAGGAACAGCCGTAAGCTGTATATCATCTATCGTTAAATAATATGGAACGGTATTTCCTAAACAATAGACACCAAGGTAATAAGTGCCTGAAGTGGGAGGAGTAAATGTGCCGGAGAATTGCTGGTAAGTAGTATTTGTAATAGTTGATAAAGGGGTGCCAATGGCAGTCGTCATGGCTGCGGCGGTAGCAGATGTGCCATAATAGCCTCCTAAAGTTTCCCATCCTGAATATCCATCGGTGACGTACCAGAAACTAAACTGGTAACTTACCCCCGCAGTTAAATTGAAAGCCGGGGTAAAGAAATAATCGTTAGAAGGATAATAGTACGAACCAAAAGCATTGCCGCTATGCGCGGTGCGGCCATATGTCCCTTGTGACGCATCATAAGTATAAGTTAGTGTGCCAAAATGCGTAGCCGACATGCAATCAGGCAATTGCTGGTTTGCGGTCATAGATTCAAACCCCTCGAAATAATGTACATTGTTCACAAAGGCCGAAACAGTAACAGCACTGGAATTTGCACTGGTATTTCCGTTGGTGCAGGTAACAACACAACGATAATCGGTAGATGCCGTGATGCTTGATACTGTATAAGGAAAAGTTGTGGCACCGGGAATATTGCTCCAGGTATTTGCCCCGCTTGGCGACGATTGCCATTGATAGGTCAGGCCTGAGCTAATAGAGCTGCCGCTTAAAGATAAAGTGAAAGAAGTAGCAGGGCACGCCTGCGAAACAGATGCAGTTGCTGTGCCTGCCGAAGGCGAGCCGGAACAAGCCGGCGCTGCCGTGATCGTGGCCAGGTAATCGCGGGTATCTCCATAAGCATAAGGTGCAGCGCTCGCATCAGAAGAAGCACAGGGATCTATGGGTGAAGAAGGCCCAACACAGTAATAAGAAGAAGCATATACACTACGCACCCGCATTCTGTGGGTACCTGTATTGGCAGTAATAGGAATAGCTAGGTTAGAAAACGATATTGTAGAATTTCCGCACGCGGGATATAGAGCACCGGGTACCACCATTTCATTTGATGTAAAGAAACCGTCATCATTAAAATCGATCCAGATAGCCGCAAACATATAGTAGGTATAGTCGAAAGTAATGGAGCCGCTGTAAGAGACCCCCTGCTGAAAACTAACTGCCGAAAATGCACTTGTCCTGTTGGTATAAGTGTTGCTGGGCGTATAGCTCCCGTCACTTATAGCGGTGCTGGAAGCCCCGGTAACGCTGAAACTGCTCATATAATATGGACTTGAAAATGCATCTTGGTAGCTGGGCGTACAATAACAGTTGGTCGGCGAATTCTGGGTCAAAGTCACTGTGTTCGAAGTGTCAGTTTGGTTACTGGCGCTGCATGTCACCACGCAGCGGTAATCTGTGGCGGCACTTTGGGTGGTAGAATAAGTGGCAGTAGTGGCTCCGCTGATATTTGACCACGTATTAGTCCCCGAGGGGGATGATTGCCATTGCAAACCTATTGCTCCCGCTACCGTATAACCGCTGAGGCTTAAATTGAATGGATAACCGGTACATGCGCTGCTGGCAGTGGCAGTGGCCGTACCCGCCGTTGGAGATCCGGAACAGTTTGGTAAAGTGGCCAAAGCAAGATCATCTATCGACCAATAAAAATCCGTTGATCCATTTGTGTTGGTAGCATTGATGCCAATAAAGTAGGTACCTGAGGTAGCAGGCGTAAAATTACCTGTCCACTGGGTATAAGTAGTATTATTAAAATTAGTCAAAGCTGTTCCGATCGTATTCGTCATCGCAGATGAAGTTGCAGAAGTACCATAAAACATAGCAGCATTATATTCACCATTACCTGCTGAACCGCCTAATCCGTCGGTTATATACCAAAAACTGAACTGGTAGGTTACGCCTCCCGTTAACGCAAAACCGGGGGTAAATAAATAATCATTAGCAGCTAAATATTCAAAAGAGGCGAAAGCGCTGCCTGAATGTGGTTCCTGGTTGTAACTGCCTGTTGCAGTTGTATAGGTAAGTACATAAGAACCCGCGTCCGTTGCTGACATACAATTAGGGAATTGGTTATTTGCAGTGATGCTCTCAAACCCTTCAGAATATGGCAAAGAAGCACCGTATAAACTCACGCTAACGGTGCTTGAAGTTGCAGAGGCATTGCCGTTAGTGCAGGTTACAATACACTGGAAATCGGTAGCAGCAGATATGCTCGGCATGGCATAAGTAGCAGTAGTAGCCCCTGTAATATTCGACCAGGAATTTGCACTATGTGGTGATGATTGCCACTGGTAAGTAAGCCCTGGTGCTACTGTGGCGCCAGAAAGAGATAAGTTAAAAGAGGTGCCGGGGCATGCTGTTGCAACACTGGAAACCGCACTGCCTGCCGTCGGGGTGCCGGAACAGGGCGCAGTATAATTGATCGATAACTCGGGCTGTGTGCTCGACGACCCGCCTTCTCCCGTTATTGTATAGGTTCGCGATGTAGAGGTTTCTGCAAAACAAATGGAAACAGCGCTGCTGCTGAAATTATTTTGTATGAACGCGATGCCGGTGGCATTGAGCGTCAGTGTTTTTGTGGTAGCAGCTGTTCCCCATGTAGTGGTACAAAGTGCCGTACCGCTTGCACAATCCGAATAAGTGGTGCTTGCCGAGGGGCTGCTGGAACTGCCCGCCAAACTGCCTGCATAACCATATATTTTGCATGCCAAAGTGCCCGATGTGCCACTGGTAGCGGTGATCGTGAATATCAGGCTTACAGAGTTAATAGTAGACCCCGTTGGGATATTTAAGCTGGACAAATTAAATACTGCCCAGCCCCTTTGTGCGCTGTTGGTGATAGAAAGGTTTCCGTCCGTCCGCGCACTGGAAGTTGTATAACCTGTAGTATAACTACCCGACGACCCGCTGGAATTTAGGGTAACGGTCGTTTGGGCCAATGCTGCAAAATTTGCCAGCAAAAGAAATGCACAAAAGATCAAACAAAGAAATGATAGCTTTCCTTTTAATGAGTAAGTAGTCGTAGTATTCATAAAACTGATGTTTATTTCTAATTTTTAAAACGCATTATTTTTACACTTCCCGGCGATAAAGCAAAAAGCACATAGGTCACAACTCATCTCTCTTATCCTTCCTGAACTAGAACTGTATATCCAAAAAATAATGCTGCAGAAAAATAGGCGCCAATAGCATCTATAGGTTTGTATTATAACAGCAGGATTAGAATCAATTTAAATGATTAACATTTATAAAACAAAAAAAAATCATAAATTATTACTAAATTATTATAAATTATTGATTTTGTTATTATTATAAATAATTATAAAATTGTATGTTATTTATTTTTTTTAAATTTTTATACCAGCCCGGTTCTTTTGTCTTGATGAATATGATTCGGCTTAAAGAAGAAAATAGCTACGTTTTTTTAGACACTTGGGCTGCCGCAAAACTTCGCTTAAAATCACGGTTTTTTACATAGAGTATACCCGAATGTATTAAACTCAAAATAAGGTTCTCCCCTTGGCCAGGGTATAGAACAAAATAGCCGGCATACTTCTGCACGTCCGGAACAAATTGAAGGCCCGGCCAGCCATCACATAACTATCACAGAAACCAGGACCTTTGCGATTTCTTTGCGCTCTCTGCGGACTTTGCGGTAAATTTTTTTTACTGGGCGAATTAAAATTAAGCTAGGGCATCCCCAACAAATAATATCAGTATTTCGGAAATTACATGCCTGAAATATTTGCACCGCCATCCCCTTACCTCTTCTTTGTCATGGTGGGCACCGCCCCGCCATCTCATCAATCACGCGAAAGCGGGAATGTTGTATAATGAGTTTACAACATAATGGCATTTATAAATACCACTTCAATATTAATTGATATTATGAATTATTATTACATATAAGATAAAAAATTTTCTCCGTTTCTTCGCCGTTTAAATTTTATATTCATTTACCTATAATTTTCTCATGGTTGCGACTGGAAAAATGTGGATATGTTCTTTTCTCCATTCCATAAGCCCTGTTTAATTTTACACCTTAAAACCAAACTATCATGATACAGGCATCACCACACCAAACACTGCGGGCATCAGCTGCCCCCATCCCCGACACAACAAAAAA
>Ga0206829_10256_pt1 | contig 17653 bp, 12 predicted proteins | sample Alteio_BWOrgCont_75_FD_152862 | JGI IMG/M metagenome (GOLD analysis project Ga0206829, IMG submission 152862) | Enriched cells from forest soil in Barre Woods Harvard Forest LTER site, Petersham, Massachusetts, United States -... | ecosystem: Environmental > Terrestrial > Soil > Temperate forest >... | reverse complement strand
GGAATCCTATTGGAATTCTTATAGGATTCCTCCTTCAGGAATGACAAGTTTACACAGTTTTTATACTGTAATTATATTGTTGGTATAAATAACCCGACAGTCATTAAAGAAAATATTGAGGACATTGCTTTTTATTTACAGAGCATGCGTATGGATTTATTCCAAAACGATCTTCTTGCGATAAGAAGATTTATCGGTATTGATTTGAAGAATATAAATCCCTTTTGCCTGGCTGCTCAAATCAATGGTTGTCTTTGGAAGATTTCCTCCTGCTGCTGCCGAAATGATTTGGGAATAAATCATCGCGCCCTTAGTATCCACAATAGAAATCTTTGAGACAGATTCCCCATGAATATTAAAATCTATTACGATATTTTCTGATGCAGGATTGGGGAAGATGGTAATAGAATTATTATCAGTAACCTCATTGATGCCTGCACAGGAACTTACATTCAGCGTAAAAGTGTCAATTCCATTACATCCGTTGGTGCCTAAACCTGTAATGATATAGGAGACCGTAGTGGTAGGATTCGCGACCTCGGATGCACTCACCGAATCAACCAAACCGATGAATGGAGACCAGATATAAGAGATTCCGCCACTGGCAGACAATGTTGTAGAATTCCCAACGCAGATAGTATCTGCTCCCATGACAGTAATATTGGGGGAGGGTTTGAGATTGACCTGGAAAGAATCCAAGCCATTGCAGCCGCTGTTAATTCCGGTAACATAATAGAGGGTCGTGGTGGTTGGGCTGGCGATAACCGTGGCAGTATTATTATCATTCAAACTTCCTGAAGGAGTCCAGATATAAGAATTGGCTCCTGATGCAGTGAGTGTTGTGGAAGCGCCATTGCAGATGGAATCTATTCCCGTAACCGAAACACCGGTAGCAGGCACCACGACAACATAAACCGAATCTTCAGAGACAGGCGTACATGCAGGGTTCTTGCCGATGACATAATACATCGTGCTGCTGGTAGGCATGGCAATGACAGTAGTTGCGGTATCATTATTTAAAGAGCCTGTAGGAAACCAGGAAAAGATCTGTGCCCCGGTCACGGTAAGTGAATCGGATCCGCCAAGACAAATAGTATCATGTGCCGCATAAGCAATTACAGCAGGCAACGGCGAGACTTGCAAAGTGAATGTCGTAGTAGCGGAACACCCGTTAATATTGGTTCCGGTAACTGTATAGGTAGTAGTTACCGTTGGCGATGCTGCTACCTGGGAGGTATTGCTTTGATTTAGGGAATTTGAAGGTGTCCAACTGTAATTATTATAATTTGGACCGCTTGCAGTAAGTGTGGTGCCGCTGTTTATACAGACTATCGTGTCACCTGTAACAGCCATATTTGGTGCTTGATTCACAGCTACTACCACGCCTGAGCCAGAAGTATCTATTCCACAGCCATTCCCGAGAACCAAGGTATATATTCCCCCTAATCTTGCGACATAAGATGGAGAATCTGCTCCTACTATAGCTACACCATTCCTAAGCCACTGATAGGTAGTAAAGATTCCGCCAGTTACATTCCAGATAGTAACCGAATCAGTAGAGCAGAAGGTAGTAGGACCAAAAGCAGAGATAGATGTAGTAAAACTTGTTGGTTTCACAGTAATAGAATCTATTGAAATCGTCCCTGTATCAAGCGGATTAGAACTATATACCCTTAATCTGTAGTGAATTCCAGGCGTAGCATTATTCGGAATCATTCCATGAATAGTACCTGCGGAAGTGCTGGTGAGCGTCCCGATATTGACTGCTGCCGAAAAGCTTCCTGCGGAATTGGAAAGCTGGGCAGTAAAGACATTGCCGACATTGAAATTTCCATTAATGGTGTAAGGAACCATGATACTGTCGCCAGGGCAATAAGCTGTCGGGGAAACATTGCTCGTGTGAATAGTAACAGCAGCCATAGAGGTTGTTGAAGTATTCAAAAGGATGCATGTGAATGCAAAAACAAAAAGGGTTTTAAGGGTATTCATTTTAATCATTATTTATTTATTTTATGAGGGGCGAAAGTAATAAAATTTAATTTAATGTTGCATGACTTTATGCAAATGGAATATAAAATCTTTATAAAAGTAAAATGTGACAGGTAATATAGTGGATGAAAAATTGTGCCTAAATCCATTTTTTGCAACAGTCATTTCTCTTGCTATTCGACAGTTTTTTTAATGCTGAAAAGGCATGCAATTTTTGGTGGCGGCATCAAAACAAATTTCTCCGGAGGAAATGGTTCAGATTCTCTCATTGGCAAAGGTTAGGGAGTTTTTTGTAATTTCATTATATGTTATAATTAATTTTTTCTCCCTGCTTTAAATATTTATTATAAGATGGTATTTATTATTTATTGTTGCTTTAATCGTGTTTTATATTAACGATGTTTATTAAAGGATAAATTCAAAAGTTCCAATCCTAATGACAAGAATACGCGTATTCTTGTCATTAGGATTGAACCGAATGACATAAATAGCAAAGATCTTGTCATTAGGATTTCTCCTAATGACAAGAATTTTGAGGATATTGTCATTGGGAGAAATCCTAATGACAACATCCTTAATGATCTTGTCATTCCGAAAATTTATAATGAGCAAAACAGGGAGGGTTTTTCTTGAAATGGAGCGTGGAGTGCCGGATGGATTTTTAATATGGCATGGTGAATTTAATCATACCCCATTATTTTATAAATCCAAAATCCCGTCATCTCATGAATCAAAGTATTCCATCCTGAAAAGGCATCCACATTCGGAATGAATAAAAAATCCACCTCCCATTTTCGCGGTCCGCCGCTATAGCGATCCGTGGAAAAGGGAGTTGCGTCAATACCTGCCCTATGAAAACATCCGAGGCTGCGGCGCATGTGGAAGGCTGAGGTGATCAACAGATATCGTCCGTCTGGTGCAGTCTTTTTGATGATGGGTGCGGAGAAGATCGCGTTTTCGTGTGTGTTATTCGACTCCGTTTCGATTATAATATCTTCTTCGGGAATACCTATCGTCAGCAAATATCTTTTCAGGAGCGGCGACTCCTTGATTTCAGGATAAGTAATACTGCCGGAGCCACCGGAAATCAGTATCTTCTTGATAATTCCATGCTTATAAAGTTGTACTGCCTGCAGCATCCTGTCCATGCCTTTTGAAAATTGCAATCTGTCCAAATGCGAGTCGTAGCTCATCATTCCGCCCAGCACGATTCCGATGTCATAAGGACCTCTTAATTCAGATTCTTTCACCGCAGGAATCTCCCATATTCGCATCATGTTATCTAATAAAAAAGAATTGGAAAGCCCTATCAGCAGTAGCAATGCGATGATGAACGACCTTCTCTTCCTCCTGCTGTTTTTTGTAATTAAAGAATAAATCAGCAATCCCACTATCCACACCAATGGAGTGATGATAAAGACTAATATTTTGGAACAATAGAAGAACATATTCAAGATCATTATTTAAGGATGCAAGTATAAGAATTTTGGTGTGCACCTTGGAAAATTACATAAGGAAGCTTCACCTTGCATCCGTACACTCGTATTATAGCAAAGGGAAACTTCCATAAGCATCCGTACACTCGTATTATAGCAAAGGGAAGCTTCCATAAGCATCCGTACACTCGTATTATAGCAAAGGGAAACTTCCATAAGCATCCGTACACTCGTATTATAGCAAAGGGAAACTTCCATAAGCATCCGTACACTCGTATTATAGCAAAGGGAAACTACCTTTGGCATCCGTACACTTTTTTTGGCTTCATTAATGGTATTGAATCTGATTTTTCCCAAATAATATAGCTTTGCACCGCATAACAAATAATACATAACACAAAGCTTTCTTAAGATGAATAAAATTCTGATCACAGTTATTCTGATTTCAATAACTGCTAACATCAATAAAATTATGGCTCAAAAACTTGAGTACCCTGCAACCAAAGAGATTGTTTGGGAAGAAGATCATTACGGTTTCCTGGTCGGCGACCCATACCATTGGCTGGAGAATGATACCTCCGCCGAAACTACAGAATGGGTGCAGGCAGAAAATAAAGTTACCAATGAATATCTTGGAGGGATTTCTTTTCGTGATAAAATCAAGAAGCGCATGACCAAGCTTTGGAACTTCAAGAAGTCCACTGCGCCTTTCAAAGCAGGTCCTAATTATTTGTATTACCGGAATGATGGCATCCAGAATCAAAATGTGCTTTATGTAAGACCTGTAAATAATTCTAAGGCGGAACGGATTCTGCTGGATCCCAATAAACTCTGGAGTAAGGGAACTACTTCGCTGTCCACTATTTCGGCTTCTAATGATGGAAAATATCTTGGGTATGGAATTTCTGTCGGAGGCTCTGACTGGGAGGAATATCATGTCATGAATATCGAGACTGGGGATTCTTTGCCTGATGTCATCAAATGGGTGAAGTTTTCCGGCATGGCTTGGTATGGGAATGGTTTTTATTACAGCCGTTATGATGAGCCGCAAAAGGGACATGAATTGAGCCAGAAGAACGAGAATCAAAAGGTCTATTATCATAAACTCGGGACTAAGCAAAGTGATGATAGATTGTTTTATGAAAACCCGAAATATCCTTTGAGATCATATACAGTTCAGGTTACTCAAGACGAACATTTTCTATTGCTTTATGAAACGGAATCAACGAGCGGCAATGCATTGTATGTAAAGGATTTAAAGAAGGCGGATGCTAAATTAATTCCGGTCATTGAAGGCTTTGAAAGCGATAATAATGTCATTGATAATATCGGTAATAAATTAGTCCTGCTGACAAATAACAATGCGCCTCGTTATCGAATGGTCTTCGTGAATCCAGATGCTCCTTCTGTTGATAAATGGGAATATCTTATTCAGGAAAATAATGATGTGATAGAAGGTGCCACAGTGGCTTGGGATAAAATAGTTGTGAAATACATGAAAGATGCTTCCAGCCGTCTCTATATTTATGACAGTATCGGCGCTAATCAAAAGGAGATTCCACTCGCGACCTTCTGCACAGTTGATGCCATCAATGGCAACCAGAAAGATAGTTTATTGTTTTATTCTTATGCCTCATTTACCGTCCCTACGACTGTCATGAAGTATAATATCCTTACCGGAGTGTCAACCGTTGTTGAAAAGCCTGATATGGATTTCAATGCAGATAATTATGAAACCAAAGAAATCTTTTATACAAGCAAGGATGGTACTAAAGTCCCGATGTTTATTGTCCATAAGAAAGGGCTTAAGATGAATGGTAATAATCCGACTTATCTCTACGGTTATGGAGGATTTAATATCAGCATTACCCCTCAATTCAAGACCGAACGTCTGGTATTTCTTGAGCGAGGCGGAGTTCTTGCTGTGGCTTGCATTCGAGGAGGTGGCGAGTATGGGGAAGACTGGCATCATGCCGGTATCAAGTGGAGCAAACAAAATGTTTTTGATGATTTTATTGCCGCTGCACAATATCTTATTAGTGAGAAATATACCAACTCTGATAAACTTGCAATCGGTGGCAGGTCGAATGGTGGGTTGTTGATTGGTGCAGCCATCACCCAGCACCCTGAATTATTTAAAGTTGCTATTCCTTCTGTGGGTGTGATGGATATGTTGAGGTATCATAAATTCACTATCGGATATGCTTGGGCTTCTGACTACGGAACTTGTGAGGAGAGTCAGGAAATGTTCATGAATTTATTGAAATATTCTCCTCTTCACAACATCAAAGACAGTGTTGCTTATCCTGCCACATTAATCACTACCGGAGATCATGATGATCGTGTGGTTCCAGCACATTCATTCAAGTTTGCCGCCACGATGCAAGCAAAAAGTATTGGTGATAATCCAATCTTAATTCGCATTGACGGCATGGCGGGACACGGTTCCGGCAAGCCAACTGCGAAACTTATAGATGAATATACCGACATCTGGTCTTTCATCTTTTACAATCTTGGAATGAAGATGGAATAAGGTTTCATTATTTCGGAATTTTATAATTTTACATTCACCATGAGAAAGATATTTGTTACAGGAATAGGTACTGATGTTGGCAAGACCATTATCTCTGCAATTATTGCTGAAAAATTGAAAGCTGATTACTGGAAGCCCATACAGGCAGGCAATCTCAATGATACTGATACAAAAAGAATTAAGAGACTGATCAGTAATGAGAAGACTGTTTTCCATCCTGAATCTTATTGTTTCTCAAAGGCAATTTCTCCTCACGCTGCTGCTCATTCTGATGGAATGAAGATTAATTTATCCAAGATAAAATTACCGGTTACCAAGAAGCATCTCGTCATTGAAGGAGCCGGTGGATTGATGGTTCCTTTAAATCAGAAATCATTAATAATTGACTTGATCAGTAATCTGAAAGCGGAAGTCGTTTTGGTTGCCAAAAATTATCTCGGCAGCATCAATCATACCCTCTTGTCAATTGATATTCTTCAAACAAGGGGAATGAATATTACCGGTATTGTTTTTAATGGTTTATCGAATGATGAATCTGAAAACTTTATTCTTAAATACTCTGGATTGAAGTGCCTTGCTCGAATCAAGCATGCTCCTAAGATCACTCCCGAATTTATTGTCAGAAACACTTCCAATTTTATCATCTAAAGAATCGGATTTATATCCACTGAATCTTGTTTTTTCTCCTAATTGTTTGTTAAAAACAAAACAAATTATAAATCCATGCGTAAAATGATTTGTAAGATTTGATTAAAAAATTACAAAATGTATGGCACTAACATTAAAACAAAACTGCAATGAAACGGAAATTAAAGTTCGAGGACATTGGCAAAATAAGCGATCAGAAGATCGAGATAAAAGCCGGTAAATTACTGATCTCAGAACCTTTCATGAATGATCAGTATTTTGGTAGAAGCGTAGTTCTATTGTGTGAACATAACTTGGAGGGAACGGTAGGATTTATTCTGAATAAGCCTATGGTTCTTAGCATTAATGAGGCTATGGAAGATTTCCCGAATATAGATGGAAACGTTTATTTTGGTGGTCCTGTGCAGTCGAATATGATTCATTTTATTCATCGAGTTGGTGATAAATTGCCGGGTAGTTTTGAGATAGCTAATGGTATCTTTTGGGGTGGTGATTTTGAAACTTTGAGCTTCCTGATAGATACCAAACAGGTCAATGGAAATGATGTAAGATTTTTTGCTGGATACAGTGGTTGGGACCCAAAACAATTGAAGAAAGAGCTTAAAGATAAAACCTGGATTATAGGAGAAGGAAACCTTAAATATTTATTCTCCAATGACCCCGATCATCTTTGGCGAGAAGTTCTCAAGAATATGGGCAAAGAATTTAAGGTTATTGCAAATTTCCCTGAAGATCCTTCTTTGAATTAGAATCCTTTCCCACGAACGCGGATGTAGTCCTAAAAAGTCGAATAATAATTGGAGGGGATAATAATCTTAACTTATTCTCTTATACTATCTTCAAGATACTAAACCTTCTTATCTTAGTCAATGAGTTATAAATGTTTCTGAACTCCAAGACCTTTACTCAGATTCTTTACTCTTTCATAGTAAGGTCTTGAATTTATAGTATCTCCCATCGCCTGGTATATCTTGCCAATTGTAGCAACCATATCAATATTTGTAGTGTCGAATGAAAGATATTTATTGAAATATTCTATTGCCTTGGGATAGTTTTTTGTATCAAGATAAGTGATACCCATATTCAAATAAGCCTTGGCATATAGGGGATTCAAATCAATAGTTTTTTGAAACTCTTTTAAAGATTCCTCATATCGTCCCAAACCTGCTAAAGCATTGCCTCGGTTGTTATGTGCTTCTACATTCGCCGGACTATATTTTATGGCTGAATCAAGAGCTTCAAGGGACTCTTTCATTTGATTGGTTTTCTGATAAACCAAGCCAAGATTATTGAATAAGTTAGGGCTTGGAACAGTCATCAAACGCCGGGCATGTTCATAGTTTTTGATAGCATCAGAATAATTTTTCTTCTCATAATAAATGGTACCTAAGGAAGTGTAGGCATCACCAAATCCCTTGAATATGGCTATGGATTTATTAATTTCAAGAAATGCTCTATCTAATAAACTATCCTTTACAAGCTGGTTTTTTTCTTTAGGATATATTTCGAGGGCTATCGCATTAGCCCAATTATAGTGGGTTCTGGCACTGTTATCAGATACTTCTACATCATGCCCGAACAAGGAAATATTATCCTTCCAGACTGGGTTTCTAGTAATAGTTATTACAGAATAAAAAACTATCAGGACTAACACAACAGCCAGAACTTTAATGTTCATTGAAAGGAATTGGCTGATAGTTTGGTATGGGATATTGATATTTACTTTTAAAAGCTTTACCAATAAGATTCCTAAAGCCAGGCAAAAGCCCAAAGACGGCATGAACAGGAACCTTTCTCCGATAGTAGAACCAATCGGAATAAATAAATTAGAAACTGGAGCAATGGTAATTAAATAAAACAAAATTGCGAACGCAAGGTAATTCCTGCTTCTGATTTTGATAAGTGCAAAAAGAAACAGGAACCCATAAAACGCAATACTCACAAGTGTCTGCCAATCAAAAACATTGTGTAATGGTATTTGATCAAAAGAATAATCATAACTCAAGGGATGGGGATAAAGAAGCAATAAAACATAGCGCCCAAGAATATATATGGCTGTGGCTTTCTGACTGATAAAGTCTGTAGTAATGAGCAATGAATTATCTACCGGAGATATAAAATAATCGTGAGGAATTATTTTTAAAACCTGGTAGCGAATAACTAGCCAAAGCACTGTTATCATCACAAGTGATCCAAAGACAGGTATGATTTTCTTGAATGATATTTCGGTAATAACATAGAGTGAAAGGGGGATAATAATTACAAAGGAGATGCCTGTCTCTTTGGATAGCAAGGCAAGTGTGAAACACGTAGCCATCAGGAAAATATTCATCAAAGATAATTTATCTCTCCCTTTTACAGCAAACCAAATCGCCATTATTCCAAAGAGAAAACAGAGCAATTCATCCAAACTTTTGATATTATCTACCACTTCTGTATGGATAGGATGAGCGGCATATAGAATTACGCATATCAAGGGCAAAAGCAGTGAATACTTCTCACTAAATAACTTACAAAGCAAGATGAATAGGAATCCGCATGTTATGGCATAAATCAATACATTTATGAGATGCCCGACATGGGGATTGTGTGGAAAGAATTCCCATTCCAGGGCAAAGATAATTAAGGGTACTGGCCGGTATTCTCCTCTCAAATTATTAGCGTTACCATACCAGTAATCTGTCTTAAGGATTGTCGGAATGCCCTTAATGCCAAGGGTTGTGACACTGTTATTCTTTGTTACTGTTATGTCATCATAGGCATAATCAAAAGCGATACTTTGAGCATAGATAAGGAAGGCGAAGACTGTAATAATGAGGGTTAAAGTGGTTTTTACCTTCGATATATTAATCCTAACAGGAGCTTCTCGCCCGTTGGGATTTAATTCTATTTTATTTTGAAATTTCGCTACCATAATTTTCTTTCAGAAGATGGGGGCAAAACTAAAATTTCAATTCGAATCTTTCTTCTTCCGAATAGTTTAATATAAGAAATCTTTCCAAAGATGCTTTTCTAAACTATTTACAATTCAGTAATAATTCAATAAAATTACACTATCACTAAATTATCGAATACTTAATAATCTATTGATATATTGACAATATTCTGGATATAGTTTTGCCCCTCATAATAAATAACAATATTTACATACAAAATGAAACGATTACAAAATCTAAAAACAAATTTGCCGGCATTAGTAGTTGCCACATTAATTATTCTTTGTTTAAATCAAACCGCATTCTCCCAAAGTATGGGTATCGGCTCTACCACGTTCACTCCCGATCCGTCATCAATTTTGGATATCCGATCAACAACATTTGGCTTATTAATTCCAAGAATGACAACCTCACAACGAGATAATATTCAGTCTCCGGCAATTGGATTGTTTATTTATAACCTCACCACAAATACCTTTAATTACTACAATGGGACTTTATGGGTGAGTGCTATTGGTCCTCAAGGAAATACAGGAGCCACCGGTGCTACAGGAACTAATGGAACGACAGGTGCCACAGGAATAGCAGGTACTAATGGAACAAATGGAATTGATGGAGCTACAGGTGCAACTGGTGCAACCGGAACAGCAGGCATAAATGGAGCTAACGGAATGAATGGTGTTGACGGTGCAACAGGAGCAACTGGCGCAACTGGCGCAACTGGAACAGCAGGAACAAATGGAACTAACGGAACAAATGGTGTTGACGGAGCAGCGGGAGCTACAGGAGCAACAGGAACGGCAGGTACAAATGGAACTAACGGAGCTACTGGTGCAACCGGAGCGGCAGGTATTAATGGAACAAATGGTGCTACTGGTGCAACAGGAACTGCAGGAACAAATGGTGCAACAGGTGCCACTGGTATAGCAGGAACTAATGGAGCAACGGGAGTTACTGGCGCAACAGGAGCAACCGGAATAGCAGGCACCAATGGAACTAACGGAACGAATGGTGTTGACGGCGCAACTGGTGCTACGGGAACAAATGGAACCAACGGATCGAATGGTGTTGACGGAGCAACAGGCGCAACAGGCGCAACAGGAGCAACAGGAACAGCAGGCACAAATGGAACTAACGGAACGAATGGTGTTGACGGCGCAACTGGTGCTACGGGAACAAATGGAACCAACGGAACGAATGGTGTTGACGGAGCAACAGGCGCAACAGGTGCAACAGGAACAGCAGGTGCAACAGGAACTAACGGAACAAATGGTGTTGACGGAGCTACTGGTGCAACCGGAGCGGCAGGTGCCACTGGTATAGCAGGAACTAATGGAATTAATGGCGCAACGGGAGTTACTGGTGCAACCGGAACAGCAGGCACAAATGGAACGAACGGAACGAATGGTGTTGACGGTGCCACTGGCGCAACAGGAATAGCAGGCACAAATGGAACGAACGGTGTTGATGGTACAACGGGGGCAACTGGTGCAACCGGAATAGCAGGCACAAATGGAGCTAACGGAACGAATGGTATTAATGGAACGAATGGTGCAACAGGAGCAACCGGAACAGCAGGCACAAATGGAACTAACGGAACAAATGGCGCTACAGGAGCAACGGGTGCTACAGGTACTAATGGAGCAAATGGTACTAACGGTACTACTGGAGCCACTGGTCCTGCTCCTTCAGGGACTGGAATTGTAAGCGTTAATAGTGGTGTACTTCAAACTCCAATTTCAACAATAGGTTCAGGAAATGTTGTACTTGCAGCATCTCCTACAATAACTGGAACTCCTTTAGCTCCGACTCAATCATTTAATAATAATTCTACTGCCATTGCTACTACTGCTTTCGTTGATGCACAAATACCAACTTATGCCTGGGTCAGCGGGTCAACCGTTCAAAATGCGAGTACAAATTTGGCAACTATTAATGGTTTAAGTATTCCTCTCATAGTAAATGCAACTTATGTTTTTGAAGCAGTGTTAAGTTTTCATCAATCCGGAAATTCAACAGGAGCCTTTTTTGCAGTCAATTATTCAGGAACAGGTACAAATGTTTTAGAGGCACAAATTCATGGATCTGTTAATCCGGGTAGTACACCAGATTATATTATTCAAAGATTAAATTCACTGGGTACTGCTCAAGCTTTACCCTATTTAAATTATACTTCAGGGAATTCACATGATGGAGGAATATTAATAAAGGGTTTTATCACAACAGGTGCTGCAACTCCTGGGAATATTATAATTCAATATGCAAATAATAATAGTAGTGGCTTCGTGGAAGTTTATATAGGCAGTTACCTTAAAGTTACAAGAATTCAATAAAGACTAAAATGAACTTCTTTAATAAAAAAGATATAGTGTCAAAAAGAATTAAGCACCTTCTGATAGTTTGCCTAAGCATTCTTATTAACACCTCCTTCTCCCAGGTAATTACAAATAACGGAGTAGTAGCGACAATCTCCCCCGGGCTTGTGATAAGCGCAGCATCATTGAGTAATAACAGTGGTACCTTCTCTAATAATGGTTCTCTTACATTATCATCCGCTATTTCAAATAATGGAACCATAAGCGGAAATGGAACCTTCATCATAGGAGGCAACTGGTCTAATAATGGAACTTTTTCTGCGGGAACATCTCTCGTAAATTTTAATGGAAATGCTGCTCAAAGTATTGGTGGAAACAATACTACTGCATTCTATAATTTAACCCTGAATAATAGCAACGGCTTGTCGCTTTCCCTGAATACTTCCTTGAATGGAACGATCACATTCACTAATGGAAAAATCTCTACTGGCAGCAATATTCTTTCATTAAGCAATACAGCAAGCCTTACCGGTGCAGGCAATGGAAGGTATGTCTTTGGCAATCTTTCCAAAGGTATTCCTTCCATTACCAATGTATCAAGGACTTTTGAAGTTGGCGATGCCTCCAATTATTCCCCTGTGGTTGTTGATTTTATTGGCACACCAAATGCTACCGGTACTCTTACAGTAAGTGCGAATGCAAGTCAGCATCCTGATATCAATACCTCAGGACTTAATCCTGCAAAAGACGTCGCAAGATATTGGACGATTACCAACTCAGGAGTTACCTCTTTTTCTTCTTATAATCCAACCTTTAATTTTGTTTCCGCAGATATTATCGGTTCGGCAAATTATGCAAACTTCCATGTGGCGCAATGGAATGGTTTATCATGGTCTTCAACAACCGATGGCACTGAAGCTCCTGCTTCCACTCAATGCACCGGCATAACTGATTTCGGCAGCTTTGCGGTTGGCGAAGCATGCGTTACTCCTGTCGTAACTATCATTAATCAAACAGGAACCAATGTCCTTACCTGCGCCATGACAAGCATCAATGTCATTGCGACAGGAGGCAATCTTTATCTATGGGATAATGGCTCCACGACTGCCAACAGGACTATAAATTCTGCTGGTACCTATTCCGTCACCGTTACCAATACTTCCGGTGGCTGTATTGCCATCGGGACCCTAACAATTACCGCGAGTGGTAATGCGCCAATACCAACAGCCACACAAGGCACTAACATTGCCTGTAATGGTGGAACGACAAGCATCACAGTAACTGCCACCGGCGGCATTACCCCATACACCGGGACCGGGACGTATTCTGGAATATCGGCAGGGACCTATACCTATACCGTTACCGGAGGCAATGGCTGCCTGGCATCAACTTCGATAACCATTTCACAACCGATTCCACTTACATTCACAACTACTTTAACGAATGTGTCAGGATGCGGCTCCGCTCTTGGAAGCATTTCCATTACAGCTTCAGGAGGAAGTGGCTCAAAGGTATATTCCAAAAACAATGGCTCTGCATATCAAGGGGCATCACTGTTCAGTAATTTATCTGCAGGAACCTATACCACTAAGGTCAAAGATGCAAATGGCTGCCTAAGTCCTTCTTCAACCAACATCATCGCAACGAATGCAGGTATCACCTTTAATGCAACTGTGGTAAATGCCACATCCTGTTCAGCTTCGAATGGAAAAATAACTGTTATTGCCTCGGGAGGCTCTGGATTCTTTAATTATTCCAAAGATGGCGGCACCACTTATCAATCATCAAATATTTTCAACTCCATAGCATCAGGCACCTATTCTATTAAGGTAAAAGATGTGTCGGGATGTTTTTCAGGGATAAGCCCTGTCGCTGTCGGACCCACTTGTGGAACGAGGATTGAGGAAAATTCCGAGCCGATATATTCCTTACATATCTATCCGAATCCTGTCGATGACCTGTTGAATATTTCTTTCTCCTCTGAAGATAACAATGATTTTAATCTACAATTGTCAGATATATCCGGAAGAATAATTATTAATGAAAACCATCAGGCTGAAGTAGGAAATAATCAATATCAGGTGGATGTATCAACTATTGCCAGAGGTGTTTATATAGTTTCGCTTAAAAAGGAAGATGCTGTTTTGAAGTCTAAGCTGGTCATTCAATAGACCTCTTCAATCTATCCGGAAAGCCTATATCTGGAAAGTCCTTATCTTTTAATGGAAATATTGAGAGATTAATGCTTCTTGCTGCTATCCTTTCATTATAGATGCCAAGCATCATTTCATAGTCATTAATATGTTTCATTTCCTCATATACCCTTTCCATATAAGGCTTGGGGTCTATGCCTGCTACTCTGCAATAATTCATGAAGCTTAGGGCAGCACGCTGAAACTCTTTCTCTATTTCATCCTTCCTTTCCTGTAGAAACTTCGCTCCTGACAGCCCTCTGATGGTGAAAGCCGGTCTGGTGCGATCTAACAATGAAAACATGCCTACCATAGCATGAAATCGCAAGGTCTTATCTTTCAGAAAGAATATAAAGCAAGGGGATTGATGATAAACAGTATGCAACCACTTATGAAATACTGGTTCTTCATTCCAATGCTTAATCGTTTTTACAGGCATTCTAGAGCCATCGTTTTGATTAAATGAAAACTTGAGGTTGATAAATAATTTCTCAAGACTCCGAGGATAGTGTTGTGCAGCACGAATCAATTCACGAATTAATTCCGTTTTTCCATCCATGATACCTTGAGGATTCAAATCAATTTGTAATCCATTATCATTATCCGGCTCTTCTATACTTTCGAAGATACCTTCATATTTTGCGAAAATCGGATCTCCGGCAGCTATCATAAAACCATTTCTATCGCTCGGCATCATTGTATTATTTGTTTATGTGTCATCAATTAATAGGGTTGTGATGTGTCGTGGGATCCTTAAAGCGAAATAAGTTTATGCTTAATGACTGTCGGGTTATTTATACCAACAATATAATTACAGTATAAAAACTGTGTAAACTTGTCATTCCGACGAAGGAGGAATCCTATTGAAATATGGATAGGATTCCTCCTTCGTCGGAATGACAAGCCGCAACTTGGTGCATATAACCCGACAGTCATTTTATGCTTTTTTCGCTTTCACAACCTTTTTGGTTTTCACTGTTTTCACCGGTTTGGCAGCAATTATTGCTTTTGTATTTCCTTGTACAGATGAAGTAAGTACCGCTTTTTCTTCCACATTTTTCGACTCCGCTTTTGCCATTTTTATATTCGTCAAAAGGCTTTTCTTCTTTAATTCTATGGTATCCCACCATGCCTTAAAAGCAGAGTAATCATTAAAGCAGATATTGGCATTTTTAGTGAATTCGCTTTCATAAATGCAGACTACATTTTCCTTTTTAAGAAGCGATTCGACATAACCCAAAAAGTCATCTTCAGGCACTGCCTTATTCCCAATAAGGTTATTGATTTGTTCCAGGATTATTTTTTCCATTCTTTTTTAGGTATTTGGTATAGAGGTATAGAGATATAGGGGTATAGGGGTATAGGGGTATAAAGGTATAGGGGTATAGGGGTATAAAGGTATAGGGGTATAAGGATTTGGATTTATGTCCATATACCTTTATACCCTATACCCCTATTCCTTATTGTTATTTTTCAATATAAACTTCTATCATTATCCATCCTCCCTGCACCAAACCAACTGTGGAGCGGGTGCGAAACAAGGGAGATGATTTCAGGGCAAGACCTGATACAGGAATCTCATTCAAATGAGTGGCGAAAAGCATGCTCCAGGTAAGACCGGCATCATAACTGATCATGTATTCGTTGGTTCCTCCAGGTATTTTCCTCTTCTTTAAGGTAACTGCTCCTGCGGAAGTATTTACGCCTGAAAAAAGAGGCTTGTTAAATACTCCATTCACCTTGGCTCTGCCGCCAAAAGCCTGAATAAGAGTGTTCTGAGCATCAAGACCAACGGTGTTTCGCACCATTACCTGAACCTGGCTGCCCCAGTTATTGCCCAAATTTCGGACTGCTATTTCGGCCTCATCTCTTGGACCGGACAATCCTGTGCCATTTTTAAAGGCTAATTCAGCATCTACCAAAGTCTGGCAGGCGGTGTTCACCACGCTGTAAATAGGGGTGAGGGTAGAAAATAATAAAGGATTGTTCTTCACATTCAGAGCATAGTTACGAACTTTTGCTACTAATGCATCCACAGATTTTGGGAGATCCATCACCAATACTGTTTGTTTTACTTTTACTTTTATTGCTGGCATTTTTTTAATTATTTGGTTTTAATTTATTTGTTATTTAATACTATTATTTTAACCTTGTTTTTCACCTCTTTTTTCATCAAATTTTACTTCCTTTTTTCATCCGATTTTTGATGCTTTTTTGACCCTTGTTTTAACCTTCTGAAATCTATGTTTTTTTGTTCTGACAATGTAAAGATATAAAAATTTTCAGAGGTTTCAAATTCTTTTTCGAGATTGGAATTTTAAAATGATTTAATGTGGTCATTATCTACACTATTAAATTTTTCAGACATAAAACTTTAACTATTGATATTAATAATTATCCTTAAATTATAGCCATAATCCATAAATTATTATTGTGAAAAATGTTAATACTATTTCCTGTTTTACCTCTAAAAAAGCACCTTAATTACCTTCTGAATTCAACCTTCAAAAACTTCCCTTTTTCCGTGTCAAAAAACAAGCTGCTTTTTACTACCTTATTCAGCATGATAATTTGCTGCTGTTTGCTACTGTTTGCTCCCCTGAAAACGCCCTTAAAAGAGCATTAAAACTGGATGGTTTTATTATGATTTCTGCCGCTTTTCCAGTGAATTCCGTTCCTAATATGGTCAAAAAACAACCGTTTCGACTACAATCCGAACCGCCTGAACTATAAACCCTTCGTCGTAAGCTATAAACCGAACCGCGTACGCCATAGCGCGCTCCGCGTAAGCTATAAACCGAACCGCGTGCATTATACGCCGAACCCGCTATACCATAAACCGAACCGCGTGTACTATACGCCGAACCCGCTACACCACAAACCGAACCGTCTGCATCATCCGGCGAACCCGCTACACCATAAACCGAACCCGCTACACCACAAAATGAACCCTCTGAACCCCAAACCGAACCCGCTCACCTACAAACCGAATGGTATTGCTTACAATCCGAACAGATTCAGCATGAAACCGAACCGCCTCGACCTCAGGATGAACCGACTCGCTACTCTCTTTTTATTTTAGCATATTATTTTTCTTGGAATAAATAGTAATAGAATGGATCAATACTACCTATAATAGTGGTATAATTATATTCGCCACAAGCAAATTCATTCCATAATCACATAGTCGAACAATACGTTAATTTGTGTTAATATACCTATGATGGGTGTACGACAAATTTCAAAATTATAGTATCTTATATTCATTGCCGTTGGCTTTAGCCAACGGTATAAAAGGGATTAAGTAATTGGCTTTAGCCAAATTATTATTAGTGGTTTGGCTAAAGCCAAATTGTTATTAATCCATTATCCGTTGGCTAAAGCCAACGGCAATGAATGATGAATTTGGGAAATTTGTCTTAAACCCTCTATGATTGCAAGGATTGTAATGGCAACAATCGGACAGGTTAATTTTAATCTGTGAATCTGTGGCTTCTTGTTTTGGTAATACCTTTTGGTGAAGGACAAGGAAAGTTTTTATCGGATAATTTGTTTCCTATCCTTATTCTACCTATCTTTGCATCCCCAAATACATTCAAACCTA
>Ga0206829_10254_pt1 | contig 17913 bp, 10 predicted proteins | sample Alteio_BWOrgCont_75_FD_152862 | JGI IMG/M metagenome (GOLD analysis project Ga0206829, IMG submission 152862) | Enriched cells from forest soil in Barre Woods Harvard Forest LTER site, Petersham, Massachusetts, United States -... | ecosystem: Environmental > Terrestrial > Soil > Temperate forest >... | reverse complement strand
ATATGCGATTCATTACAGTTCGAGTCGGCTACTGTTACTGTATATATCTTAAAGCCCGTATCGAACACCGTTGGCCACCATGAAAAACAACCTGTTACACTATCTGTATATTGGTTAGAATACGAGACGACAGCACCCGGTGTAACAGTAGCAGAATTATCTGTAACAACCAATAAGCCATTACTATCGGCCGTCGTGCAAAGATAACAAAAACTAAATGGTGTTCCGGCGCAAGCCTGTATATCGCCATTGGCTTCCAGGGAGGCATTCGTGAGCGTTGGGGTAGACAAATTAACCACCGGCTGCTGTATATCACATGTCTGAACTATTATTTGTATGTCCCGCATCACACTGCCTATCTTTATATGATTACGATATTCATCCACACGCATAGTAACAATGGCTTTCTGTATTTGATCAGGTGTAAATTGCATTACACCGGTAATTGTATCAAGATAGAAAGTATTGTTGCATTGCAGGGGATTACCCGCCGACTCCAGAATATTATATGGCGGGCTGGCACCTTCCCATGCAATTGTATCGAAACCCGTACATGTTGTAGTATTTGTCTCAGGCCTTATTAAAACAAAGGCCATAGAATCATTATTAACGTCGTAGGCTCCATTGTTGTATGTATAAGGTATATTGTCGCATATATAAGGCACCGGCTTTACAGAAAAGAAAGGCGATGTATCGCCCTGCGCATCGAGATTATCCATAGTGGCCTCTGTATATAAGGTTTGACCACCGGGATTGAAAAGGTTGGTGATGTCAGTATTCCTGTTTTGTTGATAAACTGCAAAGGTCCAATGGTTACATCGTGATGGCATGGTTACATTCACCGTGTACCACCATTCCCTATATCCCGGTATCGTACTGCTGGGATTTGTACAGGTGGTGCTGTCACCGGGGCATACCCTGGCAACTTCAGAACCATTGGGAACACCCGGAGGTATGAGGGTAGTAACCTCGTTCATAATAACCGTGTTCGAATAACTTGAACAACCCGTGTTGTTATAACATAAGTTAACGGTTGAAGCTTGTGTTACACCAGCACAATCGCGATAAAATTTGTAGAATATCTGGTAGGTCGAGTCATGCAGCCACTGAAATAACAATTCAGCTCCGGCACAGTGGGAAGCACTTGCTTTATCTGGAACAAGGCAAAGAGACATCATGCATAGCAATACGTAAATTTTTAGTTTTCTCATTTTGTGTGTTTTTACAGGATTTTCGATAGAATACTATTATAGACATTAGTATTTGTTAAAACAGTTGGGGCAATTTTAATATAATTTGCAAATCTCTTCAGAGCACTTATTTTCAAGTTCGCCTATAAAAACAGAGATAAATATAAAAGCAAACACCCCGGAATAACCGGGGTGTCTGCTTTTATTATAACTATATATTTTTTAAAATAAAACCTTTATCTCAGCAATGTTACGTTTCCGTTCTTAACCAGTTTAACACCCTTGTAAGTATAGGCTTCTACTGAGTAAACATATACACCAACCGGTTGTGGTTGGCCATTGAAGGTGCCATCCCAGCCCTTATTGATGTCATTGCTCTCAAATACCTTTTGTCCCCAACGGTTGTAGACATTGAACGATTTAAGAGTAGCTTCCCCTAAATGCACCACGTACAATATATTGTTAACTCCGTTACCAGGGGTAAAGGCATTCGGTACATTTATGTAAGAATCGGGCGCTAGATATACCTTTATTGAATCCTGCACCCTACACCCTTCTTCCGTGCTGGCATTTACTATATATTTCGTATTCACAGTTGGCGAAGCAATAGGATTTGACACAGAATCTGCACTTAAGCCAAACGGAGGGAACCATTTGAATGAACTACAATTCGTACCTGGGTTTATCTGGTAAGTATCTCCCGGGAATATTGTCACAGAATCAGGCATCTCTATTACAGCCGCAGGACGGATATTAATGAACAAGGATAATGTATCGAGGCAGCCTGCTGTATCAACACCATATACGGTATAAGTGCTTGAACTGGGTGGCCATACCAGGGGATTAGCGTTCTTCGTATCACTAATAAACGTGGCCGGAGTCCAGTAGAAACTTTGTATAACATCAAGTGCCGGGTTTGTAAATACATGCACTTGTATCGTATCATATGGGCATATGGCAGTATCGGAAGGAGAAACCTCTAAAAATGATTTCTTTATCACGACTATAGTGGTGCTGTCATTGCTTGTACATTTTGCATTAGGGCTTGTTACCGTCAGGGTGAGGTGAGCAGTTCCAGTACCTGAATATATCGGAAATTCAACGTTGGCATTATCCAAACCAGCGCCTGGGGTCCAACTATAATTATATGCATAAGGTGGGGTAACGATAGGAGACAAATGAACTGTATCGCCCGAGCAGATCTGCCTGTTGGGGCCTGCTATTACATTTGGCACTGGTTCAACTGTTAGACTGAAACTATTCAAGCTGTCTTTACAACCTGGGTAGGAGGCAGTAATAACATAAGTAGTGTTGCTTACTGCAGCAGGTGTAATAACAGGGGTTAATGACCCGGGGCTGCTCACGCCTGTTGTAGGAGTCCAGTTATAGAAATAAGAGGGGTCACCCAATGCATTTACTTGTACCGATTTACCAAGGCAAATGAATGTATCTGTATTGAATACTTTAAACCCTTGCAATACATGCAGGTGGAAGGTGTCAATAGTGGTGCAAAGTCCACCTGCTGTAACCGTGATTACATAGGTGAGCATGGGCGATCCGGATGGCGGACTCACTATAGGGTTCACGATCGTATCATTGCTCAATCCTGTTGCCGGCAGCCATTTGATGCTGAAATTATTACTGGGTGATACCGTAACAAATAATGGCAGGGAATTATCTACGCAGGTTGCTGTGTCTGGTATGCTTACCGTTGTAGGCGGTATGACCACAACAGTGACCGTATCTTTATTCTTGCATATTGCGTTTGTTATACCCGAGGTTACTACATACAATGTAGTATTGGTTGGCGTTGCGGTCGGGTTATTGCAAGCAATACAACTTAATGTACTTAATGGCGAGCCGCCCGGCAATACCGTCCACGTAAAATCACCTCCACCCACAGCCAGCAAATTGGCAGTGCCTCCCAGGCATATGGCAGTATCATCCAGGATATTCGTTGCCGGCCAGATATAAATAGGTAATGTAAATGTTTGAGAGAGAATAATATTTGTCGCAGCACAGTTTGAGTCGCTAACCGTTACTGTATAAATCTTAAAGCCCGTATCAAAAACAGTCGGCCACCATGAAAAACAACCTGTCACACTATCTGAATATTGGTTGGAATATGTGACAACAGAGCCTGGTGTAACCGTAGCGGAATTATCCGTTACTATCAATAGACCATTGGTATCGGCCGTCGTACAAAGATAACAAAAACTAAATGGCGTTCCTGCGCAAGCCTGTATATCCCCATTGGGCTCCAGAGATGCATTAGTGAGCGTTGGGGTAGACAAATTAACTACCGGCTGCTGCACGTCACATGCTCGAACAATTATTTGTATGTCACGCATCACACTTCCTATCTTTATTTGGTTTCGATATTCATCCACGCGCATAGCAACAACAGCTATCTGTGTTTGACTAGGCGTAAATTGCATTACACCGGTGGTGGTATCAAGGTAGAAAGTATTATTACATTGCAGGGGATTGCCCGCCGACTCAAGAATGTTAAATGATGGTGTGGCTGAAGCAAAGCCAACTGTACTGAAACCCGTACAGCTCCCGGAATTGGTTTCAGGTTGTATTAAAACAAAGGCCATCGAATCATTATTAACGTCGTAGGCCCCATTATTGTAGGTATAAGGTATATTATCGCATATATAGGGCACCGGTTTTACTGAAAAGAACGGTGAGGTATCTCCTTGCGCATCAAGGTTATCCATAGTAGCTTCCGTGTACAAGGTTGCGCTGGCAGGATTTGCCAGATTAGTGATGGAAGAATTCCTGGCACTTTGATAAACTGCAAAGGTCCAATGGTTACATCGCGACGGCATTGTTACATTCACCGAATACCACCACTCCCTATACCCAGGTATTGTGCTGCCGGGACTAGTGCAGGTAGTTGGATTACCGGGGCATGTCCTGGCAACTTCAGAACCGTTAGGAACACCCGGAGGTATGAGCGTAGTAACTTCGTTCATTGTCACAGATTGCGAATAAGACGAGCAACCTGTATTGTTATAACACAAGGTAACAGATGAAGCTTGTTGTATACCCGCACAATCGCGATAAAATTTATAGAATATCTGGTAGGTTGAATCATGCAACCACTGAAATAATAATTCAGCTCCGGCACAGTGAGAGGCACTTGCTTTAGGAGTAGCTGTGCATAGTAAAGTTATAGACAACAGGACAAAATAAGTAAACTTCCTCATTTTAAAATTTAGATTTAAGCATTATAAACAAATATACTTAAAAAAAGGACTAAAGCTACAGATATAGAAAAAAATATATTAATTGTACCTAATCCCTATTTCGATATAAGACACATTATTTTTGAGGATGGTTGGAAAATTTTGAAACTTTTTTTATTTCGTCAGCAATAAAGCCCATATTTAATTCTTTCATACATTTAAAGTGTCCTTTGGGGCACTTATTGTAGCCTATTTTACTGCATGGATGGCAACTAAGTTTAATATTTTCAACTATAATTGACTTTGACGTAAGTTTTTCTTTCAAATTATTATTATCATAATATGGAAACATCCCCATGTTGGGAGAGGTATTGCCCCATAAAGAAATAACAGGTTTTTGAAAAGCCGCAGCAATATGCATGAACCCGGTGTCATTACTAATAACCATTTTTGCATGCTTCACAAGTTCCGCAGATTCGTTAAGACTGAATTTTCCACATGAATTATAAATTTTTACAGGATCAATTGCTGCTATAAGGCTGCCTTCTTCCCGGTCTTCAGGCCCCCCGATCAATATTAGAGGCAAAGAAACTAAGCCACAAAGCTTTTTCCACTGCTCAACGGGGAGCTTTTTAGTAAAATAAGACCCGCCTATGACGCAGGCTATATAACCATGCCAATGACTCATAGGGATATCATCGCGACTTATTTTAACAGACTCCGGGATAAAATAATCCAGGCCTCTGGTATCATTCTTAACACCTAATGGTCTTACAGTTTCAAGATACCTTTCTACGATGCTTTTGTCGGGCATCAGGTTTATCTTAAAATTTACAAGCAACCATTTTTGAAGATTAAGTTTATCAAAACTGTAATTTTTCACTCCGAGGGCCTTCTTTACACGCAATGTTCTGAGATTATGATGCAGGTCTATAACGTAGTCAAATTTCTCTTTTTTCAATTCATCTATCACGGGAGAAAGATAATCACGCAGGTAATGAACCTTATCAATATAAGGGTTATTGGCAACAATATCTTTAAAGGTAGCCTTAGTAAAATAGTGCAGCGAAATACCCGGGATTTGTTGTTTAAGGCAACGTATGACAGGTGTAGTTAACACAATGTCGCCTATAGAAGAAAAACGGATAACTAAAACCTTCACACCGCTAATTTATGATTTATAATCTTGGCTGGTATCAATTCAATACAAAAGAGAAAAACAATCCCCGGTAAGTAAACAATAGCTTCAGGGCCTAATTCGCCGCATACGATAACTCACACCATAATCTTGTTTCTTTTACGCCCAAAGCCTCTTTCGCATCACTGTTAATGCCTAATATACTGTTATAGTATTGTTTGGTCTCAGGCATTGGCCCCAATATTTTTACATAAATGGCCCTACTTGTACCAGGATTATATACTTTAATAATAGTTCCTCTCGGCACAGTATTGTGAAATCCTAAAAAGACATTTCCGCCATGCACACCAGGCATATCAAAAAAAACTGCCGGCCCCTTCTCGCTTATTATTTGGGATTCATTATGGGTTTGTTTCATGTAGGCCAATTCAGTTTCGGAAGTCTTATATTTAGACGTATCCATAATAGGGACCAGCAACTCTTGCGGCTTAGCCTGTGGCTTATTCTTATTTTTTGTTCCATTCTTCCGGTCTTCATCCATGACAACTATTTTGCTTTTCTTGTCATCAGGTACGGCTTGTTTCGGGTCTGGTATAACTGCTGGTTTATCTTGTGTAGCAGTTGGTTTATTAGCTGTTGCGTTCTTAGATTTCGTTTGATCATCAAATATCACTTGTGTAGGCGGCGCTTTGTAATCGGGCACTTGCGTCTCATCATAAACTACCCATCCAACCAATATTACGTCCCCCACCTGTATCATATTGTCATATAGCCGGTTCCATTGTTGCAGGTTATCTTTACTAACACCTGTATTACGGCTTATATAAATAATATCATTCTGGCCGCTGGGCACTTTATAATACAACCTGCGTATCTGCGACAGGCGCATTTTATCTGGCTTCTCCTTAAGGTAATTATAATCGCCTAAGGGAATATTAATATCAGTACTATCTTTAATTGCATTACGGTAAGTAATTCCATTTGCATCTGCCAGCATTGCGGGGGGACAATGAAAACGTTTCGCCAGCATGAAAAGCGTTTCGCCAGGCTTCACACGATACTCAATAAACAATTTGGAATCTTTGCTGATGATATATAAACTATCGTTACCCTGCCCCATGGCGGCAGTGGAAACAAAACATAACAGTGCCAATAATATCCTCGAAAACATGTGCCGCAAAAGCTTTAAAATATTTTCATGTGAAAAGTACAATAATTATACCATTCTTCACATTTCGGCATATTTCATCACATTTTTATCACAATCCATCACATTTTCAAATTTGCATATTATTCAATCTCCATTCTTATTCTTTGATTTTTGGGCAAATAATTATTAAACCTGTTGCCTAAACATTTTACCCATCCTAATCCTAATTCTTCATATTTTATAATATACCAGCCTTTTTCTATACCATCCAAAGACATATCCTCTTTTTTTAAGAATTTCAAAGCCTGCTCCCTGCTAACATCAATATAACTTAAACCCTCCGACGCATCTGTACTCAAAGCCACATCATGAGATGGTAACCATTCTTTATTGGATGGCACCCCAATTTCCAAACCAAGCTTCCTGAAATACACGTTTTTTTTCAGTAATTCAAAGTCTGCGTAATGTTCAGATATTATCGCTGCATAATTTTTGTCCGCTTTTTGTAAGTATTCCACATCCGGGTTCTTTAGTAAAAAACCGACTTGTTCTTTTATACTCTTGTCTTTGCTTGTTTTGAACTTCGGATACCTCACTTCTTCTGTGCGTTCCATTTTTTGCATGGCAGCAATAAAAAAGCCTTCCCCTTCCAACCTGTCGGGAAAGAACCTATATCCACACATTTCTTTTCGGGGAGATAATGTTTTTAAAATGCCCCACTCTTCCGGCACATCAATACTCATGCCCACTGCCTCCAACTCTACTCCCATCCAATCTAATATTTCCTCATCCTCTTCTTTCGAATAAGAACAAGTTGCATAGATCAGAATGCCATTTTCTTTCAGTGCAGGCCATATATCCGCCAATATTCTTTGCTGGCGCTGGCTGCATAAATGTACATTGCCCTCGCTCCATTCGTCCAAAGCGGCCGCGTCTTTGCGAAACAAGCCGGAACCGCTGCAAGGCGCATCCACAACGATCACGTCAAAATACCCTTCCAGCTTACTAAAATCACGTGGATCATTACTGGTCACCCAGGTATTCATACAACCCCAGCGCGTCAGATTTTCTTCCAATACAGAAGCACGGCTGCGAATCACTTCATTACTGATCAGTAGACTACTTTTATCTAAAAAAGAAGCTATAAGGGTACTTTTGCCGCCCGGGGCAGCACATAGGTCCAACACCCTTAAATTCTTATTACCGGGCAAAACATTCTTTAACAAATGGTCTAAAAACATAGACGATGCCTCCTGCACATAATAAGCCCCGGCATGATAAAAAGGATCTAAAGTAAACACAGGTCTTTCCGGCAAATAACGCCCATCATCACACCAGGGCACTATTTCATTATCACTAAACGCATCACTCTTTTTAAAAGGGTTTAGTCGCACACTAATTACCGCCTGCTGCTCATGAGCATGAAGAAAGGACTCTTTATCAAAGCCCTTCACATCCTGCAAATCCAACAACAATAATTCCGGTAATTTTTTCAAAGCAGTTTACAGTTTGAAATTGGCAGTTTACATCTCTCTCTAAAAAAAATTAGTTCCAAATCCCCACCTTTGCGTCTTAGCGCCTTAGCAGTTAACCCTATATCACACCTATTAGTTTGCACATTCCGCACATTTGCACATTAACTACATTCCTCTCATTTTCAAATTTTCAAATTTGCACATTTTCAAATTATACTCCCGTGTAATTATGGGGACTGATCGCCTTCAATTCTTTCTTCAGTTTTGCTGACACCTTCAGTGTATCAATAAACGCGTGTATCGCCTGTTTCGTTATCCCTCCTTTCCCCCGCGTCAAAGCTTTCAATGCCTCAAAAGGCTGTGGATAATTTTCCCTTCTCAACACCGTCTGTATAGCCTCTGCAACAACAGCCCAGTTATTTTCAAGGTCCTCATTTATCTTGCCTTGGTTCAGCACCAATTTTCCCAAACCTTTCTCAAGCGATCTTAAAGCCAGATAACTATGTGCCATCGGCACTCCGATATTTCTTAGCACGGTACTGTCCGTCAAGTCCCGCTGCAGGCGACTTACCGGCAGCTTGGCAGAAAGATGTTCATATAAGGCATTCGCTATTCCTAAATTGCCTTCTGCATTTTCAAAATCTATCGGGTTCACCTTATGCGGCATCGCCGACGATCCCACTTCGCCTTCCTTCACTTTCTGCTTAAAATATTCCATGGAGATGTACTGCCATACATCCCTGCACATATCTATCAGGATAGTATTGATCCTTTTAAGGGCGTCAAACTGCGCTGCAAGGTTATCATAATGTTCTATCTGCGTGGTGAATTGCATACGCTCCAGGCCCAGCCTGTTATGCACAAAATCATTAGCGAAGGCAACCCAGTCCTTTGCCGGAAAGGCCACATGATGTGCATTAAGATTTCCCGTTGCGCCACCAAACTTGGCGGAGAAAGGCACATGCGATAATTGCAGTATCTGTCCTTCCAAACGCTCTATAAACACCATGATCTCTTTACCCAATCTTGTAGGCGATGCAGGCTGCCCATGTGTGCGCGCCAGCATCGCAACCCCCTTCCATTCAAGGGCCATCTTGTTCAGCCGCAACACAATATTATGCAGCATCGGCAAGTAACACTCCTCCATAGCCTCTTTCCATAACAATGGTACGGCCGTATTATTTATGTCTTGCGATGTAAGCCCGAAATGTATCCACTCCATGCTTTCTCCCGCTCCAATAGCGCTCAGCTTTTCTTTCAGAAAATACTCAACCGCCTTCACATCATGGTTCGTCTTATGCTCTATACTTTTTATATGCAATGCGTCCGCTTCGCTAAAGTCTTCATAAATGCTTCTCAGTTTCGCCGCCTTCACTTTTGCCGGCAACTTAAACACCTTTTGCTCCGCCATGAAAATAAAATATTCCAGTTCCACACGTACCCTGTACCGTATTAAACCAAATTCTGAAAAATAAGGTGCCAAAGCTGCAAGTTGAGCCCTGTAGCGGCCATCAACCGGGCTAATAGCAGTAAGCGCTGTTAAATCCATACCGCAAAGATATAAAAAAGTGCCGCGAGGTTTTCATGCTTCCGATATTTTACCATTTTTATTGAATCTTCGCTTTGTCAGCATCCGGTGTCAGCGACAAATATTTTGCTTTGTCCCTGTTCGCTTCGGCTGTTTTGTTCTCAGCGCCATATATCATAGACCGGGTATTATAAGCAGGGGCAAATGTGGAATCAAGCGCAATACTTTTATTGGCATCGGCCATTGCAGAATCAAGCATATCCAGGTTGCCATACACATTGGCCCGGTAATTATAAGATGAAGCGTCATTATTTCTTAGCGCTATGGCCGTATCGCAGTCTTTCAAAGATTTAAGCAATAAATTTTTATTATCATGGGCCACCTCAAAAAAGATACTCCCCCTTTTTATATACAGATCGGCATTTTTAGGCTCGATACTTATTGCTGACGTGTAGTCGCTGACGGCCTTGTTGTAGTTTCCACTTTCGTAATAATACACGGCCCGGTTCACATAAGGCGTGCCCTGGTTACCGTAATAGGATATTACATGCGTCCACAATGTTTCGCTGTTCTCCCAGATTTTATTTTGCAAATAGCACATGACCGACAAAGCAAACAAATAAACCACGCCGCCTATTCTTATATTATATTCCTTTCCGGGAAAAGCTTTTTCCAGTTTTTCAAAAAGAGAAGCAAAAATAATAAACAAACCCAGGTAGGCGATATAAGTATACCGGTCGGCCATAAACCCTTGCCCGGCAACTAACACCTGTAATGTGAATGCAATATTTACCAGGAAAAACAGCAAGCCAAATATCACCATTTTATTTTTTCGTTTCCATGCCATATATAGAACAAAAAGGAGTGCAGGAATGATCAGCACAGACGCATACATCCCTATATCGAGTATTGTAGGATATGGATACAAGGTTAGCATAGGGTATGGCACCACCGATTTGATGAGATAAACAACAACAGTATAGTTTGCCAGAAAAAACTTACCCGGTATGCTCAATAAGCTATTTGCGGCGAGCACTGCATTTTGTTTCAGCAAAAATATTCCCAGCATGCCCGATAATAAAGCCAATACAAAAAACGGCACGATTTTCAATGCCGACTTTTTATCCACTTTACCATTCCGGTAATACTCTATCAGCAAAAGACTTATCGGAAACGTTACAGACTGTATTTTAGAAAAAAGCGCAAGAATAAAAAACAGGTAAGGGAGGTATAATTGTTTTTTTTGCTCCCCGTTCTCCCTGTATTTTATATACATCAAAAGGCCGCTGAGATAGAAGGCACCATATAATACGTCCTTTCGTTCTGTGATCCATGCCACAGATTCCACCCGCATGGGGTGCATGCCAAAAAGCAGGGCCACTATAAAACAAACTAAGTCCGAAAATTTCAGGCGCTTGCAAAGGCAGAAAACAAGATAAGTGCAAAGCAAGTGCAGCAACAGGTTATCAAAGTGTATGTAAACAGGGTGCTCAATGCCGAAAATTATTTTTTCTATGCAGAAGGAAAAAATGACCATAGGCGTATATCCGCCCAATGTTGTTGTAGAAAAAATGTTTTTAATACTTTCAAAAAAATTGGAGAAAGTAAAATTCACGACATTAGGATTACGATAAACGAACTCCGGGTCGTCCCATGTTACATAATGTTCAGACAGGGGCATAAAGACAATAAAAGTAATGGCCAGGATCACCCATACCTGCATAGGCGGCCATTTAGATGCCGGCCTTGCAATCGCTGCCTCCCTGACAACTTGCTTCTTCACATCTTTCACAGGCTGCTGAGGAATATAATTTCTTTTATTCTTTTTCGCCATTCCTGCTAATATAAAAAAAAATAACATTAGCTCCTAAAGCAATGTTTTAAATTGAATAATTACTCATAATAACTAGAACAATTATTTATTGCTCAACACAGTCTTAGCAACAATACTCCTCTTCCCTGATGGTGTAATAACAATGGTCTGCAAGATCATTTCCTTACCCGCAGGCACAGTCAAATGCAAGGGCTTGGTATATTCCAGATCAGTTTCCCTGGGCAAGTACCCATCTATGGTATAGTAGATTTTAGCCCCCGCCACAGGTGCTTTTAATTCTATATTGAACTCCGGGCCTTTTAATAAGGAGTCATTCATACCAATAGCAGTGGGCACGCGGTAATCCATACCACTAGCGTCAAGCCTCGAAAGATGCTGGGGAATACGGACCTCCGAAAAGTCTTTATAATTTTTATTAGCCACAGGCGTCCATGCTATTTCAGCAAGGGCCAGCATTCGCGGCAGCAGCATATACTCTACCTTTTGCTCGGTAGTTATATACTCAGTCCAAACATTAGCCTGCACACCAATTATATACTTCCGTTGTTCCAGGCTAAGGGCTGCGGGCACAGGATCGTAAGAGTAGGTCTTTTCCAAAGGGGCAAAACCACCAATCGATAAAGGCTCCTGGTCCGATTTGCTCTGCCTGTGGTCAAAATACAAACCACCGCTGCCCGGAGTCATAATGACATGGTGGTTTTGCTGTGCCGCAGCTATGCCGCCCTTTTCGCCGCGCCAGCTCATAATGGTGGCATTGGGCGCCAGACCGCCTTCCAATATCTCGTCCCAGCCAATGATACTGCGCCCCTTCGAGTTCACAAATTGCTCCATCCGCCTTATGAAATAACTCTGCAAACCCTCTTCATCTTTCAGCTTATTATCCTTAATGAATTGCTGGCAGTATTTTGACTTCTTCCATGCCACCTTATTACACTCATCCCCACCTATATGAATATACTTACCGGGGAAAAGTTCCATCACCTCGGTCAGCACATCTTCCAGGAATTTGAAGGTAGTTTCAGAGGGGCACAATACATCATCAAAACTGCCCCATGTTTCGGCCACTTTATACTTTTTATCAGGATCGCAACTTAATTCAGGATAAGCAGCCAGCATCTCTATGGAATGTCCAGGCATTTCTATTTCAGGCACAATATTAATATAGCGCGCCGTGGCATAAGCCACCACTTCTTTTATTTCTTCCTGTGTATAGGAGCCTCCGTAAGGCGTACTATCAAACAAACCTGTACTATCCGGCCCATAGCGCCCCACCCTTGTCTGTGCCCTCTTGCTGCCAACAGTAGTAAGCTTTGGATATTTCTTTATCTCTATACGCCAGCCCTGGTCGTCAGTTAGGTGCCAGTGAAAATTATTGAGCTTATATGCCGCCATCAGGTCTATATACTTTTTCACAAACTCAACACTGAAAAAATGCCTCGATACGTCCAAATGCAAGCCCCTGTATGGAAAGCGGGGATAATCTTCTATTTCCACACAAGGTATTATAAGGCTATAATTATTGTTCTGTGAGATGAGCTGAATGAACGTCTGTATGCCATAAAATAAGCCTGCACCTTTGCCTGCTATAGTAATATTCTTTTCGGTGATGCTCAATTTATAGCCATCCTGAGGCAGGTTTTCCGTTCCATGTTCTGTTAGAACTATTGTATTTGCATAAGCCTTTTCTCTGTTCTTTGCTTTGGCTTTCCCAATCTCAAATTCTTTACTATGCATGTAATCAAGGAAAAAACTCAATGCCCTGTTGCCTTCGGCCACCTCCGTAATAAAGCGGGTTTCATTACTATAAATAAATTCCCCCCCGGCACTTTTTACAGACACAGGCGCGGGGATGATGCCCATATCAGGATCGAGTGTTTGCGCAACACTTGTAACATTCAATAGAAGTAAAAATAATACAACTATATATCTCATTCCCGAAGCTTATTTTAGAAGATTGGTTTATTTACATAATTTCATCACAATTTAATAAATGTTTACACTTTTATAGGGCTGTGCCAAAATACTGTCTTAAAAGGTCTAAATAATAGAGGTATAGTCTTGATAAATACATATAAAATGAATACAAAAGGAAATATAGCCATGCCATTAGAAGAATTAAAAAAATCGCGTAAACCTTATATGGAAACCTTCAATGCAAAGAAGGGCAAAGCAAGCAGGATCGACAGGCTGGCCTTATGGATAACCGAGCACGTAGGCAGCATGAATTTCTTCCTCATTATTTTTACATGGACCGTTTTGTGGCTTGGCTGGAATATGCTGGCACCTAAAGCTTTGCGTTTTGATCCTTTCCCTGCATTTGTGTTGTGGTTGTTTATATCAAACATGATCCAATTATTCCTGATGCCTTTGATCATGGTGGGCCAGAATTTGCAATCTGCAAATGCTGATGCCCGTGCAGAAGCCGACTATGAAATAAATAAGCAAGCCGAACTGGAAATCGAGACCATTTTAATGCACCTTGAATATCAAAACAAGATCATACTGGAGATACTGGACGATCTGAAAAATAAGGGTAAATAGATTTAATATTAAGTTCACATAAGAAAAAGAACTTCGCCAGTTATGAAAAGACAGATCTTCATTTTTATACTTGGTATATTCACAATTGCATCTTCCACAGCGGCTTTTGCCCAGAACAACCTGCGAATAGTTATAATCAGGCATGGGGAAAAACCGATTGAAGGCGATAACCTAACCTGTAAAGGATTGAACAGAGCGTTGCAACTACCCAAAGTCATTTATTCTAAATTCGGCGTGCCGAATTATACTTATGTTCCCAAACTAAGCATGAAATCTGAGACGAAACATGCCCGGATGTTCGAGACAGTGATGCCATTAGCAGCCAAGTATAACCTGAATATCAACAGCCAGTTTGATAAAGATGATGCATATAATATTGCTGCCGACCTGAAAAATAAAAAAGGGACGGTTCTGATGGTTTGGGAACATCATGCATTGACCGATATAGTTCGCGCATTGGGCGTTAAAGACAAGCAACTGTGGAATGATAATGATTTTGACAGTATCTGGATCATTACTTTTAAGGACGGAGTAGCAACAATGACCATGGACACCGAAGGATTGTCGCCGTCTGATGATTGCGCATTTTAATGAATAAAGATATACTGCTTTTGCACATTCCACCCTTCTATGCATAACATTGGTTGGGTGGTTTGGCTGGTGTATTCCAGAATGAGGCTTTTTTGCTCACCGGGCGGCACTGATACGTAGTTTTCAGAATAAAAAACCGGCAATATTCTTTTCTTTGTTTTGGGATCAACCAGTGATACCCTATTGAAAAAGGCAATCGGGCCTGATTTTGGGTTGTCCAGTATCACTTCTATCTTCCCATCTGCAATTTGCTTTGCATTGACACTTACACTTGCTTCTGGCATCTTTTGCAAATTTGTATGTTTGCCCGTAGCGTCTGGCAACCAATACAAGTTGTCATCTATTACTTTCTGATCCTTGTCGAGTAATTGTGTTAAAACAAAATCAGCTTTATGAAGACTTTCCTTTTCAATATTTTTTATTTCGCGTCTAAGTGACATAAGATTCGCCGCCGCCTCTGCGTACGCCGATCCATGCCTTACACATATGATAGTTGATTTACCATTGAGATCAAATGCTTTTACAAGAATTGTCAAATCGGGAACCGGGTTTAAAGTATTATTTACCAATATCACAGAACTATCAAGGGGATCGAACATCAGATGTACAGGCTGTGCACCTTTACGCAGCCCATACAGGCAAGCATTGGGGTCAAGAAAATGGTCATACATTTCACCGAGAAGCGCTGTCCACGGATTTTGGGTTTTCCAGATAATAAAGCCGGTATACCAATCCCACATGTGCCAAGTAAACCCTTCGGCCATTGCGCGGTATTGCTCATAATTAACCAGTTGGGCTTTCTTCACGAAATCCTCCAGGTCTGCAGGTTTTCCATAAGCTTCAATAGAATTTCCATAGCTGAGATATTTATGGTATTTCCACACTGTATCAAATTTCTGCTTTCCTTTTGGTGAAAAATGTTCGGGAATAACCAGATGCTCCTTGGGAATAACTCTTTCCAATGCTTCGTAATCGCCAATGCCCACAGAACCTATTTCTGAATTGAAAGGGAAAGACCTATGCGACCAAAAGTATTTCGGGTCTTGTATAGTATATGGGCCATCGCTGCTATGGTAAGACATACTGTCATCATTCGAATAGTCAAATAAATACCTTGTACCATCAAAAGATTGCAGCAAAGAATCACGAAGAGCAGAAAGCAAATCCTTAGGCGGCCTTATCTCATTACCCCCGCACCATAAGGCAAGCGATGGATGATTACGCAACATTTTAATTTGATCTGCTGCTGAGGCAATGAACAACTTATGATCATCCGGATATTTTCTGCGTGCGGCGGTATCTTCCCGTTTCAGAGGATCATCCCAGGCACCGTTGCAATCTCCTGTTATCCAAAACTCCTGGAATACAAGGAGCCCATATTTATCACAAGCATCATAAAATTCGGGCCTTTCAGTAATGCCGCCGCCCCATACTCTCAGCATATTCAAGTTCATATCGCGCTGAAAACGCAATTGTGCATCATACCGTTCATTTGAAAGTTGAAGCATGGCGTCTAATGTTATCCAGTTACCACCCTTGATAAATATTTTTTGGCCATTTACACGTATCTCCCGGCTTTGCGTTGCGGTGTTCCACACTGCCTTCAATTCCCGGAAGCCAAATGTCAATGTTTCTGAATCAGATGGTATGGTATGCTTGTCCAATGTGAAGCGGAGTTTTAGCTTGTACAACTCCTGTGGCCCATAACCATTTGGCCACCATAATTTTGCTTTTCTTACCGGGAGATCATCTAGTTTAACAAGCACAGTAGTATTGGCGGGTATAAATACTATTTGCGATGCTTCATGGCCTTCAAAAGTATATTGCAAATAGCCTTCCTGTGCCTTAGCAGTAGTATTTTCAAGTTCTGCAGATACTTTGAGTGTGGCATTTGCTACGTTATTATCCGGATTGTTCACGCCAGGCACAAGTGTTATAATGTGAGGGTTCTTTATTTTTACGGCACCTGTTCTTTCTATAAACACTTTATCCCAGATACCGGTGTTGCGGTCATGTATGGGTTGTATCCAATCCCAGCCTGCGACGTATTGATTGGTAACACTGTGGGCTATCATGCCATCGCCGCCCTGGCCGCCGTTTGCATTGCCTGCCGGGGAAGGCGGGTAAACAATTATTGCCAGCCTATTGTTCCCATCCTTACTCATGTACTTTGTTATATTGTAGGTATGCCTGAGAAACATGCCCTTATCGAGATCATTGATCTTGTTGCCATTCAAATAAATTTCAAAACTGTAATTAATACCTCTGCAATCAAGCCATATCTGATCGTCCTCATCCGGACGTGACTCTTTAAAATTATTTACGAAGCAATAAGTATAATACTCAGGTCCGGTAACATTCAGATCGGGTATTTGTTCATTATTCAAGCCAAAATAAGGGTCGGGTATTTGTTTATTGTTCAGTAAGGATGTCAGTACTGTGCCAGGTACTGTGGCAGGCATCCAGTCAGTAAGGGCATAAGTTGTAAGGGATATTTCTTCTCCTTTATTTTTGACCTTTGAAACAGGATAACATTTCCAGCCCGAATTCAACTCGCATTTTTGGGCAAGTACCGCATGCGCAAAAAAACAAGTAAAAAAAGTAAATGCAATTAGTTTATTGAACATTATAAATGCCTGTTAATTATGTACGGATGCGGGCCAGTCTTCTTTTTTTATGCCCCATTTTTTATTGGGTTTATCACCCATGTTAAAAACCAGTTCACCACCTTGCATAAGGGTTGAATGTTCTATATATACTTTTGTATAGGGCTTACCATTCAAGGTTACGCTTTGTATGTAGGGATGATCTTTAGCGTTATTACTGGTTCTGATGTGCATTGTTTTGTTGCCGGAAAGTTTTATCATAACGTCATCCAACATGGGGCTGCCAAATACATATTCACCGCCGGCAGGATTTTCAGGATAAATGCCTACAATGCTCCAGATTGCCCAGGCGCTCATTTGTCCACAATCTTCATTCCCTGCATAACCATCCATATCATTGTGATACATCGAATCCACAATCATCCTTATTTTTTCCTGGGTTTTCCAGGACTGCCCAACAAAATCATACATGTATGCAATGTGGTGACTTGGTTCATTACCATGAGCATACTGCCCTATCAGCCCGCTAACATCGGGTGGTTTATTTTCGCCCTTCACTTCTGACGAAACCGTGAAAAGAGAATCTAATTTCACAGCAAATTTATCGTAGCTACCGTATTCTTTGGCAAGACCTCTTACATCATGAGGCACAAAGAAAGTATATTG
>Ga0206829_10252_pt1 | contig 17944 bp, 16 predicted proteins | sample Alteio_BWOrgCont_75_FD_152862 | JGI IMG/M metagenome (GOLD analysis project Ga0206829, IMG submission 152862) | Enriched cells from forest soil in Barre Woods Harvard Forest LTER site, Petersham, Massachusetts, United States -... | ecosystem: Environmental > Terrestrial > Soil > Temperate forest >... | reverse complement strand
TATGGGGGCACCGGGTAGAGTGGTGTAGTCCTTTAGGGAACGCACTTCGCTCACATACTTTGACTCAATGGCATAGCGTTCAGAAGCGATTAGAAAGATCACGGCATCGAGGCATTCGGCGGAATCGACTTCTGACCGCTGACCTTCGGCTAGTATTTTGGCCCGCCGCCGAAGTATGTCCTTCTTGTTTTCACTGATCATAGGATATTCCTCTCTACGATTTCTATGAGATGTTCGACAGTGAGACCGTCTGATTCAGGGACGATTTCATTTCGGGGCAGCTGCTTAAGCAGCTGAAGTGTATTTTTGAAGAACTTTCTTGACTCTGCGGACGAACCTTGTTCTCGCTTCAAGGTGGCTAACGCAAAATTGGCGACGATTAATTTGGGGTCCAGGTAAAGTGAACGATGTAAAGAAGCGATGGCTTCTTCGCGATTTCCACATTCTTGGTGGATCATTGCCATTAGGAAGTGATTTCCTGGATTGAGTCGATCAGAAGCTACCGCTTCTAGACAGAGCTTCCTGGCATCTGCAAGATTCCCCTCGTTTGCACGGGTCCGTGCTAGACGGGCAAGGCTCTGACTCTCCTGAATTGGCTGCAGTTCCGCCTGTATTGCTGATGATGCTGGATCAACCCTGGACTGACGGGCGGGTTCTCCCTCTGCCCGATGAGTCGCTGGGGTGTCCCAGTCCCGAGAAACTGCTGCTTGGGTAGAGGATTGCGACTGAGGTTTCCGATAAACAGTAGTCCCGAAAATAGAAGACGCTTCGAACTGCTTGAGCTGAGATGGGAAAGTCTCTGCAGGGCTCAGCAGAAGCCAGCCGCCAGGGACCAGTGCATTGTAAAATCGCATAATGATTTGTTGAACCAGATCCTGCTTAAAGTACATGAGCACGTTACTACAAACGATTACATTCACGGCGGTCGTATTGCTTATGAGGGCAGGGTAAATATCCTCAGCCAAGTTCAAATAGGAAAATTCCACCATCTTTTTTATTTCTGGATGAATCTGAGATCGTCCTTCGTTTGGTCCTTCCGAGAAATACTTTTCCCTGAAGTGTTTTGGACAATTTCTGAATGACCATTCGCCATAACTGCCGATGCGAGCTTGATTCAGGACTACAGGATTGATGTCTGTAGCTAAGATCGATAAGTTCCACCTGTTGAACTCTGGCAGACCCTCGCGTAGTAATATGGCAAAAGAATAGGGCTCCTCACCGCTACAACAACCGGCACTCCAAACCTTGATTCGCCTTTCGGAGGTCTCTTTATTTTTTGAAATTTCTGGAAGAATATGTTCTGAAAAGACCCTACAGTTGGTCTTTTCGCGCATAAAGCAGGTCTCCCCGACTGTTAGAAAGCTGGCAAGGGTCTCCAAATCCTGTTTTTCCAGGCCAGATTGTAACCACTCTGAGCAACTGTGCAGGTCTTTCAAATTCAATTCCTTTAGGGCAGCGTTTAAACCTCGCACTAGATCTGTCCAACGCTCTTTGGGAAAGTAGAGTCCTAAACAGTCGGAAATCTGGGCACTGAGCCGTTCTAAGAGTGCGTTGGAGATGGCTTGCATTTTAGGGAGTGAACCTCCCCTCTGGATAAGCACTGCGGACTTGGGCATCTATTGAAGAGACTATTCTCTCCAGACTGTGAATCGTGACTGTCCCTTGGTCTGTAATGGCGAAGCCACTCACCCAATCCCAATGGGGCAGCACTTCTCCTGCTCCAATTTGACTACTGACTTCTTGTACGTTTTCTACAAAATCGGCCACCAGAGCAATTACGGCTTCTTTGCTCTTGGCGATGATGAAGTGATCTGAAATCTCAATTTCTTTGTCTGGGTAGCCCAGCAGTTTCCTCAAATTCAATATTGGAACTACAAGACCCGCTACGTTGATGGTGCCCAAAAGTACTGCCGGCGTACCGGAAATAGGAGTGATCTCTACTGCAGTAACGATCCGTTCCACATTTGCTAGCGGAAAGGCGTGACGAACGCCATGGACCGTAAAAATCAGAATTTTTTCCACATAGACCTCCTAACCTTACTTAACGGATTTATTCTGATGGGACTTTAGTGACCCGCGGGCGCCTAAAAAAAAAGATGACTCCTGGCAGGGTACGTATTACTCTTCATGAGTTAAGTAATGGGGGATCTATGGGAAAACACTGGCTTGTACGGCTCTGGGTTATTTTTACTGCATTGTGTCTAAATCATGTTTATGCAGCGGAAAGTTCGTTCAATTGGCGCGGTTTCATAACGGCGGGATATTCGCAGACACTGGCGAACAATACTTATCTCTCCTACATTGGAAAAGATCCGAATTTTCTCTATGATTCCAAACTGGGAATAGCGTTTTCTTCAAACTTGTCAGAGAACTTAGAGGCTTCCGCTCAGTTCGTAGCCCAGGGAAGCTCACAAACGTTCTCCCCTGATGTGGACTGGGCTTATCTGTCCTATCGTCCTAACGATTCTATTATGCTTCGGGCGGGGCGTCTCCGATTTCCGATGTGGCTTATTGCTGATTACTATAATGTCGGATACTCGTATATCTGGGCTCGCCCTCCTCCAGAGGTCTACTCTCAAAATATCCTAAGTTCCTTTTTTGGAGTTTTAGGGAGCTATTCCTATGCTCTTCCAACGGGTACACTCTCACTTGCCATGTACGGAGGATCGTCTCCTCTGGATCTCCCATTTCAGTCTAATTTTAATGGCCAGATTTCGCCTTCGAGTCTTACCGGAAGTTTTGACCGACTCCTGGGTGCGACACTCTCTTACGAAAATCTGTCGCTTCTGGTCCGCGTCAATTATGCACGAACTTATTTACAATCGAGCTTAAACGTCCAGGGCGATGTATTGCCAGGTTCAAGTTATGGGGCCTACACGCTATTTCAGGAGTCGTTTCTGAGACTCCCTCTGGCGGGAAACTATCAATTTTGGTCGATGGGAATCTCGGCTAAGCCTTTTAAGTTTCTAAGAATTATCTCGGAATATTTTGGTGCGGAATTAGACAATACTCCTGTGAGTAACAATGCCTACTTGACCGCAGGTGTTCCAATTGGCATCTTTGAACCGCATTTTACAGTGGCTACTTCCGGAAGCACTGCGGGCACGGGATATAATCGGTATGCCCTAGGTCTGAACACTTCAGTCGCCTCCAACGCTCTTCTAAAGGTCCAATGGGAAGGGATCGATGTCAAAACGGGTGCTGGACCTCTGCTATCGAATCCAACGGGGCTAGTTCAGGTTGTAAGCGCAAACATTAACGCTGTCTTTTGAAAGAACTTATGAACAATCTGTTTACCCTATTTTGTGTGGCCTTATTTCTAACTGCACCCGCTCAAGCTGTCGGATCCGACCAGGTTGCTGTTGTTGTCAATGTTTCCAATACACTGTCCGAACTCAAGCAGAAGGAACTTGAGAATATTTTCATGGGGCGCACTTCGACTTTTCCTAATGGCGAGCCGGCGGTGCCAAGGGATCAGGCTTCCAGCGGGGTGAAAGAGGCATTTTACCAGACCTACTTTTCCCTTTCTTTGGACGAGATTCATGATTTTTGGATTCGAGAGGTCTATCGGGGCGGAAGAAAACCCCCTATTTTCGTTGATACCAGCAATGACTCGGCCATGAAGAGTTGGATCTCACAAAATCGTAACGGAATTGGCTATCTCGGGAAGAGCACCTTAGACGCTACGGTCAAGGAAATTCAGATTACTGATGTAAAATTGCTCAAGAAATAGGCTAGAGGGAAAGATATGAATTGGTTGCGAAATATTCGGGTAAGATCGAAACTGTTTCTCGGGTTTGGATCTATGGGACTGTTCTTGATCTTAACCATTGGGGCAGCCTACTATTGTATTACGCTCATTCAGAAATCTCATAGAGGCATTCTTGAGAATACCTATGTCATGGGGATCAAGCTGACTCAAATTTCGAGCAATCTAAATCGAGCCCAAGCCTCCTCTCTACTTCTTCTCACCAGTCCAGATAGGACCGCTCAGAGAACAGCACATGAGGACGTTCAATCCCGAGAGTATGAAATTAAGCAAGACATGGAAGTCCTGCAAGAAAAGGCGAAAACCTCTCCCGTTTTCAAAGCTCAGATTGAAAGTCTTTTAGCCACGCTTAAGACCATGTCTGAGGGACGTGAATCTCAAATCGTATTGTTTTTCATGGGCAAGGTCAAAGAGGCGAAGGACCTGGGTGTCGGCATTCAGAACGAGACCTATCAAAGAACTCGAACGAAACTTCTCGAAATGCAGGCTGCGCTTGAGGCAAATGCAAAATCGGAATTAGCTCAGGTCGATGCGAATGTCACTCAGGCATTTATTCTATTTGGCGTATTAGGGGCCCTGGGAGTGTTTGTTGCGGTGTTCTGGGTGGCCGCACTCGATAGACTGGTTCGAATTCCTCTCAAGAAGCTCACAGACTCAGCTCAACAAATGGCGACGGGCAATTTCGCTATTAACATCCCTGAGGACTTCCGCAAGGACGAGCTTGGGGATTTGAGTCGGGCCTTTAAGGGAATGCTTGAGTCGCTGAGAGTCTTAACCAAAAAAATACATGAGGGGGCTACGATTTTAGGAACGGCAGGCAGCGAAATTTTGACAACCATGGCACAGGTGACCTTGGGCACCACTGAAACGGCCACTGCTGTGACGGAGACCACGGTTACCGTGGAACAGGTGAAACAGACAGCCCAGCACTCGGCATCCAAGGCGAAGGCTGTATCCGAAAATACAAGGCAGACCGCTACAGCAACGATTGCTGGTAAGAACTCTGTGGATGAAACCCTGAAGGGAATGAACGAGATCAAGCAACAAACCGAGCTGATTACTCAAGGTGTCATGAAGTTAAACGAGCAAACACAAGCCATCCGAGAAATTATTGCCACCGTAAACGACCTTGCAGAGCAGTCGAATCTCTTAGCTGTGAACGCGGCAGTTGAAGCAGCCAATGCGGGAGAACATGGGAAGGGGTTTAGATCTGTTGCACAAGAAGTAAAGAACTTGGCCGAACAATCGAAAGAAGCAACGGCTCAGGTTCGAAGTCTTTTAAATGAGATTCAAAAGGCAGTGAATGCTGCCGTGCTATCTGCGGAAAAGGGCGCAAAATCTGTGGAGGCGGGGCTGAAACAAGCTATCCTGTCTGGAGAATCCATTCGAGTCTTGACCGATAGCGTCTCGGAGGCTGCAAATGCTGCCACCCAGATCGCTGTTTCAAGTGAGCAGCAACAAAATGGAATGGACCAAGTGGTCACAGCAATGGAAACGATTAAGAAGTCCAGTCTACAAAATGTGGCAAGCATCAAACAGGTGGAAGCTGCTACGCATGATCTCCATCGACTGGGCCAGAACTTAAAGGATCTTGCGCAGCAATTTCAATTCTAAAGCTCTAGTTGGGAGGATTGTGCCCGGACAATTGAAAATAGAATGTCGCCCCTTTTTCAACCTCAGCCTCCGCCCAAATTTTGCCGCCGTGGCGTAGAATGATTTTGGAGACGGTCGCCAGACCAATGCCCGTTCCTTCAAATTCGGAGGGAGCGTGAAGGCGCTGAAAGGGCTTAAATAGGTTCTTTGCGATTTTCATATCGAAGCCTGCACCATTGTCACGAACATAATAGGTGACACTTCCATCGACTGAAGTTGTACCGAACTCGATCTTGCTCTCAGGTTTCTTGCGGGAATACTTCCAAGCATTTCTCAAAAGGTTATCCAAGACCGCGCTCAGTAGAGTCGGATCCCCTTGGCAGGTTAAGTCTTTCTTCACGAGTAACTCGACCTTGCGCTCAGGCTCCGAACGAACGAGTGAATCCAAAATATCCTGAACAACGACGCTTAACTTCACTTCTTTCATTTCAAGTTCCCGCCGACTCACTTTAGCAAGAGACAAGAGTCCTTCTATCAGAGAATCCATCTGAGTCACAGAACGAACGATTCTATCCAGATAGTCTTTGGTAGGACCTTGAAGTAGGTTCTTCGATTCCTCCAAGACAATACCGCAAAACTGGCCAATTCTTCTTAACGGCGCTTTAAGATCATGTGAAATAGTGTAGGAAAAAGCCTCCAAGTCTTCGTAGTTATTTTGCAACCTTTCATTGCTACGCTCCAGATTCTTGTTTGATTCTCTGAGCTCCCTCTGTGTGAGGGCAAGCTCTTGGTTTCTCTGTACGGCAGCGTCAAATGTCGAAAGCAAAAGATTGAGTATTTGGCGACGTTGAGACCTAATATGAAACTTGTCTTTTCCGAATTCAAACTCTAGGGCCTCATTGACCTCTTTCTCACAGTTGACTTGCATTTTTGTCAAAACATGATCAATCCGTGCAAGCAGATACGATTTTTCGTACGGCTTAGTCAAAAAATTGTCGGCCTCGCATTCAAGCCCCTTAATGACGTCCCCGACGTCTCGGAGCGAGGTGAGCAGGATCACTGGAATCCTATTGAAACGGGGTTCGGACTTAATTTTCTGACAAAGCTGATAGCCATCCATTTTCGGCATGACTATGTCAGTAATCACTAGGTCTGGCATGGCGACGGAGATGGCCGCAAGGGCTTCTTCGCCATCCTTGGCCGCCTCAACCAGGTACCCTCCGTCTTCGAGAATGCACTTGAGCTTCCCCGACTGGGTGGGCGAATCCTCTACAATCATGATCTTTTTTTTAGTTTTGTCCAAGGGGCCTCACGCTTCTCATTAATTTTAACCCATATGGGGCGGAATTCAACTGGTGAAGTTTCATGTCTTGACAGCACGAGTAATTCCCATAGAATGCCGGATCTTATGACCTCCAAAAACACGTCTCAGGAACAGGCCGTTCTGCATTCTAGCCCCGGCTCTAGCTCACCCCTCCATTTCGATACCATCATTCTAGGAGCCGGAGGTGCTGGAATGATGTGCGCTATTCAAGCTGCTCAGAGGGGGCGCCGGGTGGTCTTACTAGACCATGCTCAGAAAATCGGAGGCAAGATTCTGATCTCCGGAGGCGGTCGCTGCAATTTTACTAATCTGAATGCAGGTCCATTCAACTATGTTTCGAAAAACCCACATTTTTGTAAATCTGCTCTTTCGAGATATACCCCGGCCGACTTCATTCGGATGGTCAAGGACCATGAAATTCCGTTCCATGAAAAAAAGCTCGGACAGCTCTTCTGCGACGGTTCAGCTCAGAATATTGTCCAAATGCTATCCAAAGAATGCAAAAGGGCTGGGGCTGAATTTCAATTGGGCCTTAAAATCTCTAAAGTAGAAAAACAGGAGCACTTCCTGGTTCATTCGAGCCGAGGCGTATTCACTTCAGAATGCCTTGTGGTCGCCACAGGAGGACTATCCATTCCTAAGATCGGCGCCACCGGCCTCGGTTATGAAATAGCAAAGCAATTTGGGCACTCTCTGGTGGCTACGGCGCCGGCCCTCGATGGCTTTACTTTCTCGGAGGCAGAGGGTCTACGTTTTAAAGACCTAGCGGGCGTTTCGGCGGATGTGATCATCCAGTGCAACAAAGTTTCTTTTCGGGAGAACATTCTCTTTACCCATGCAGGGCTCAGCGGTCCAGCAGCGCTTCAAGCGTCCTTGCATTGGAACCCGGGAGATTCTATTGCGATTAATCTACTTCCGGACCTAAAAGCAACGGAATGGCTCCGGAAACACAAAAAACAAAATACTCGCACAGAAATGAAGAATCTTCTGAGCCAAATCCTGCCCAGAAGATTTGCTGAAAAATTTTGTGAGCTCTATTTCAACACCAGCCTGCCCCTGGCTCAGGTTCCTGAAAGCACACTGGAGGAGTTTGGAAACAGGCTGAACCATTGGGAGCTCTTCCCTGAGAAAACAGTTGGCTATTCCAAGGCCGAGGTCACTCGCGGTGGAGTGAATACCGATGAGGTTTCATCTAAAACTATGGAATCCAAGAAGGTACCTGGGCTGTATTTCATCGGCGAGGTTCTGGATGTGACTGGATGGCTTGGGGGCTATAACTTTCAGTGGGCTTGGGCTTCTGGGTGGGCTGCTGGGCAGGAGGCGTAGGCAGAGAATGAATGCCTTGAAAGTAAAGAGGAATTTAGCCCAGATGCAGGAAGTACTGCCATCTATAAAATATCCAGATAATCCTTTTGTGGACGAGCTCCAGGTAATGGCTTTGGGCGCGTTAAGGGCCCCCCCACGCGCCCCAAAGTCATTACCTGGAACTCTATATTCAGACTACCGTGTTTTTTACGAATTGAACATCCTCCCTCCTACGGGGTAAATAGTTATTAAATTATTGGAGAATAAAAATATGAAGTACCTGTCCCTCGTTCCCTGTTTCTTAATTGGCTTAAACTCTTTTGCGGCTCAGCTCACAGTTATCAATAGAACTGGAATTCCAACTCTACTAAAGATCAATAAGAATAAGCAATTGGTCGATGTAACCCAAGAAAAAAGTGAATTTGAATTTAGCGAACTTGCAAGCCTTAGATTCTACTCAGAATGCGATAATAAGAAAACTGATGCCAAAAGCTTCACTGTTCAACGCAATAAAGAATCAGTCGTCGCACAAAATGTCTCTGGTACCTATAACGATAGTTATGACCTCGACAAAAAAATAGTGTTTGCCCAACTCACTAAGAGATCCCAAAAGAAATTAATGAACAGAATGGGGTTAGATGGCGATGCATACTTCAAAGATTTAGCTATTCTATGTAATCAAACTAGGGACATCCCGGCTGACAACCTGTCCGCTGAATTGCTTCCAACCTTAGTGAAAGTGAAAGATCAGCTTGAATCATTTTCGAACAAACTCGAGACCGTGATTCCTGCGACTGGTGAGAACCCCTCACCTGCTGACAGCGAGAAGGACAAAGCAACACCTGCCAAAGAGGTTAGCTCTGGGGCCGATCACGTGCTGGTTACAAACGTAAAGAGAAAGCAGGTTCTCAAGAGTCTTTGCAAAGCAAACGGATTCAGCACCTGGCTTCTTTCAAAAGAAAAGTCCGATGTAACTGTGGAAATGACGCTCGATCAGGATAGGAACATCCTTATTAATATTAGTTCTGCGTCAGATGGACTATTTCATTTTAATTCTTCCGCCCAATCCTCTTTTCATAAGGCTGACAGTAACCTAGATACCTCCACCGTCACCATCACCAAAAAGGATGAGAACGATAACCTTGATGAGATAGAGGTTACTCTCCGAGACGACGGTTGTATCTGCGTCAAGCGAGACGCTAAATAGTCCGCTCGAAGGATTCTGGTCCCCAATAGAGCCCCCGAAAGGGGGCTCTATTCATTATTACTGCTCTAGATTGGTTCGCGGTTTGATCCACTGAATCTTGGCAGACGTCAAATAAGTAGACACCTTCTGTCTTCGCAATCTGAACTCAACCAATAAAATATATTAGTTTCAGCAAGTTACAAGCTCGCTAATTAAACAAAATAAATATAACCTCAGGCACACCTATTGCTTAATCATGGGTGAACCCAAAAATAGGTGGGTTCGAGGATGTATTTATGAAGTCTGCAAATTTAAAACAGTCTAAGCTTGTTTTGGCTCTTGCTCTAGGTGTGGCCCCACTCCTTGCTTCCTGCGGAGGCGCCGGCGCTAGTACAGTAGCTGCTACTGCGACGCCCACTCCTACACCTACCCCCACGGCGACAGCCACTCCAACGGTGAGCCCCTTTAACATTAATAGTTTTAGCCCTGCTTCTGGAGCCACGACGATTCCGAAACAAGTTACCGTGTCCTTTTCAGAGGCCAGCACTGCCGCAGCTGTGGCAGCCAACTGGTCTTTTATCTGCTCTGGGAGCGGCACACCATCAGGTGCTACCGCAACTAGTGTTATCATGAGTGGAACGACGGCCATCATCACTCTTCCTACCGTAGTTGGAGCTAACGGAACAACCACTTGTACTTTAGCGGCTTCAAACAATATTATTGACGCAAACGGAAATCTGCTGACAGGAATCCAATCCTCCACTTACGGAAACTCTGGCACTAGCACAGCTTCAAACTCTTATGTGGCTTACTGGAGTAACCCTGACCCAAGCTCCTCGGCTCCGGTGGCTGGAAGTATAAAAATCTCTGCCGCAATTTTTGAAAATCAAGGAACCACTACACCTCCAAGTACCGTGCAATTCCTAATCAACTCGATCGTAATTGGGACCAGTACAGGTGTGGGTTCGTCCGTCTCAACCAACTTAGATACGACTCTATTTCCTAACGGAAGCTACACCTTGAGCATGAATGCATATGATTCAAGTAATAATCTCTACTCGGACATTGCAGCTCCATTAACCATTGAAATTCTAAACCTGGATTCCACTTCCCGCTCCTTGTGTTCGGCTAATAACGGAGTCGACACATTTGTGAACGGCACCGTAATCTGCCAAATTCCCGGCGGCACATGCCCATCGGGCTTGGTTCCTTATGGTGACGGAAACTGGACGACCACAGTTGCAAACACCTGCTCAGGTGGTTCAACCTGGGGTTGCGGCTCGCCGCACCACGGCACGACCGGATACCACTCCACTTTCGAAGATTTGGCTCCTGAGACTGTCCAAGTTCCAACCCTTCTGGACTGCGGACCTCTAACCCATGGTAGCGCCACCTGCACGGCGACGATTACCTCGATTGGATGTGTCCTCTCTAATTAAAGCGTCGTCTCTAATTAAAGCAAAGGGCCGAGGTCTAGAGATAGACCTCGGCCCTTTGCTTTTTTAAATTGTCATGAACGAATGCACTTAGGCAGTTCAACAATAAACTTAGATCCCACATTCAATTGGCTTTTCACGGTAATTTCTCCCCCATGTGTCCGAACAATTTGCCGTGCAATGTAAAGCCCAAGCCCCAAACCAGCCGACGAGCTGGAGCCTTGGTGAAACCGTTCGAAAATTTTTTCCTGGTCTTCCGAACGTATCCCTGGTCCACGGTCTTCCACTTCAATGACGGCCCTCTTCTGCGAAGCTTCCGTTTTCACAGTCACGGGTTTGCCATTCCCAAATTTAATCGCATTGATCAGTAAATTTGCCACGACCTGTTCCAACCTAAACCAATCCCAATTTCCCATAACTGGGGTGTCCATCATCACTTGAATATTCACTCCCTTGAGTAAAGCTACGGTCTCCAATTGATTTACGATACTTTGTACGAGACTTCGAAGATCGAATTTTTCACGTTTGAGGTGCAGCTTTCCCTGGGAGATATACACGGTGTCTAGCATTTCCAAGACGAGCTTGCTGAGTCTATCAAGCTGTTGATCGGCAGAGGAAAGGAGCATTTGACCCTTAGGAGATGCGATGAATTCGGGGGTCGATTGATTTTTGAGTAGGTCGATCTGCAAGCGAAGGGAGGTTAAGGGGGTCCGAAGCTCATGGGAAGCAATAGCAATAAACTCATCCCTCATCCGAACAGCTTGAATCGTGTCCTCATAAAGATTGGCTTGATCCAAAAGAGGAGTGATCCTTCTGACAAATTCTTCTGCTGTCTGTCTGTTATTCCTCAACCCCATACAACCGTTCGAGGCAGAAGCCAGTAGGATCGCACCTTGGGTGCGAGGATGGAGACCTTCAATGGGAACCCACATTTGAAAATGCCAGCCCAGTTCCTTCAGGAGCTTCCATTCTTCGGGTGTACTTGCATTCAGGAGGTTTCCCGTGGGGTCAAAGGTATGAGCATTAGCTTTTGAAATAAATTTAGGAATATTTACGTCAGTCTTCCATGACAACAACCGCAAAATGGAGTCCGACCTCGAGCCGTCCCAATGATAGGCTACCTTCAAGAAGGTTCCGGGCTCCCTCCCCTGGAGGACCGCGAAGCTCCAATCCGAAATCGAGGGAACAGGGAGAGCGCTCAGGAGTTCCAACCTTTTCTCGATCACCATAGTGCTGGTGTACATCCGATAGGAAGCCTCAGCCAGGAACTGGCTCATCTGACGTTCTGCTTCCAATTCCATTTTTGCCTTGGCTAGCTGTAACTCGCTCTCTCGTCCTTCAGTGATGTCTACAAACACATCTACCACCCATCTGAGCTTTCCGCTCTCGTCGAGAACGGGAGCATTAGACCAATGAAAAATGCGTCTTTTTCCGTCCTGAGTGATCCAAACGGTGTCCATTTCGGTCTGTAGGCCGCTTGACTTCAAGGTCTCAAATGCTTGTTCAAGGATTGCGGCGTCTTCCTTAGAAATAAGAAAGTCCCAGGGTCTTCTTCCAAAGACTTCATTGGCCCGATAGCTGCTGGATAGTTCTGCTGCCCTATTAAAGTGAGTAATACGGCCTTGCAGGTCTAAAATAATAACTGCAACACCCAAGTCCTGAACCAGAGAAAATGGAGGTTTCAATTGAGAGTCTGCTTTCACTTCTGTAGCATTCTCTTTGACAAGGCTAGAAATGCTACCTCAACCCCATCACCTGATTTAGCGCTGGTTTTAAATACTGCCCAGTTTTCCTTTTCCATAATGCCGATCTCCCCAGATGAGAATTTCCAATCCTCTGCCACGTCAGACTTATTTAACGCCAAGACAAATGGAATATCGCCGAGTTCCCCCAAAATCTGCCCTCGAAGGCGGAGTACGTACTGGAGTGTCTCAGGACGAGTTCCATCGGCCACAAAGAGGCAGCCTTCGGCCCCACGGATATAGGCCTGGAAAGGTCCTTTGATCTCGGAGCCTCCTTGGAGATCCCAGATTTGGAGCATCAGTGCCTCTGGGTCGATCGGTAGGATCTTTTTTTCGATTTTAACGCCAATAGTGGCAATGTATTTCTCGGAAAAGATCCCTTTCACCCAACGGGCTATTAGGCTTGTCTTTCCAACTGCAGGGGCTCCCAAAAGTATTAATTTCTTACGAAGCACGGTGACCCTTTCTCCGTGAATCGAAGACAGTCACTTGAAAATGAACTGCGCGGCCATCTTCTCCTGCGGAGCCTGGCCTTGCAGTCCTGATTTTTCTGCTCGGGATGCCCAGTTTTTCCAAGGTTCGGGCGACTTCATTTGCTCTTTGGCCTTGAATAAGCAAAGTCCAGTCCCGCTGAGTGAGCTTCGATAGCCGATTGAGCTCCTTCAAATTTCGTGTGAATTCGTACATCGTGACCCCGGGCTGAAATGGGAACGTCTGGCGTTCAATTTTCTCTTTGATGTCCCTAATTTTGAGATACTCGGTGTCTTTGAGTTCGCTCATGTCAAAGGGAATCACTCCGGACATGAGGGTGAGCCTATCTCGATTTGAATTCATCCAGCTTAAGGGCGCGCTTCCAGTAAGATGCAGAATTCCATTTTTTAAATGAAACTCAATACTCTGAGGGACTGCTAACACGACACGCAAACGTCGCTCGAGGATGCTTGAATCCTCCGATACAAAAGGCTTTAAATCCAAAGTTGCCTCTTTTGGATCCAGGTCTGCTTTCTGAAGCTCGACTCTAGGGTCTAGGGTGTATCGGTCCATGAAGCCATAAAAATTAAAATGGCCACTTCCCAGCTCGGACCGCGTCACTACTATTCCAGGAATGGTTTTTAATAGTGACTCATAGCGTTTCAAGAGTAGTAAGGATCTGACATGAATGGCCAAGAGCAGGACTGGGCAAAGCAGGACAGCAGCTACAATTCCGATAGCAATATTCCTCCAATAGTTAGACTTCTGCTCTTTTGGCTGATAGGCAGCGGCAAGGCAAGGCTTCAAATATTCCGTGGCGAAGCCTTCCTGAAGGGGCATTTTTCTGCTTTCGACCTGTTTCAGAGCATTTTGGAGGAGTTCTCTCAATTGCGGTGACGGCTGACCTCGAACGATAGCGGCAATCGTGACGTTCCTTCCTCTCTCAATCCAGATCAGCTGTTGACCGTACTGCATCGTGCCACTTGAGGTGGTATTTTGGATCTGGAAGGTGTCCTGGATGAAATCAGTGATGGCTGTCAGCATTCCGCTGATCAGATCTGCGTCAGCTATTACGGTGTCCGGTATTTCGACATGATCCAAGAGTAGACCTGATTGGTGATTAATCAGAAGGACCTGTTCTACGCGATAAATCAGCGAGTGAAGGACCGCAATTTCCGAAAAGGGTCTACCGGTGCGCAGCGCTTCAATCCGCCATTTTATGCTCTCCGCTGACAAGCTCCTCTCCAAGATTTGTTGAATGTTCGCCACCAAGTCACTCATGAATGTCCCAATCGCCAGTCGCAGCGCTGGCAAAAGGAAAGGCAGAATGGCGTCAGCATAGACCTGCGGTTTGCTGGCGAGGGAGTCCATGATCGAATAATCCACAAGGAGCTTGATCGCTTTCATAAAGCGATCTTGCTCTTCTTTCGTCGACAGTTTCTTTGAAACGAGAGACGGTTCAGCCACTCTTCTTCATCGCTTTGGTTTTAAATTCTGCTACGTTGTGTTTTATTTCTCCGGGAGGTTCCGCTTGAAAGGCTGCTGCCATTTTCATCAATAAGGAGCCGATAAACTGTCGGTCAGGCTTTCGGGTTTCTAGGTGGGTGAAGGTCCTCTCAATCTCAACGTAAATTTCCCGATATCTCCTGAGAATTTCTTCGGAGACTTGCTCAATTGCCTTGGATCGCTCGTCCTGTTCCTTTTTTACGTCTTCGCGAAGATGATGGAGCTCTTTTCGCATAAAGGACTCCAGCGACTCAAATCTCCGATGGGTATTATTTTGGACGTCTACCAGTTCTCTAGAAGCACGCTCTTCCAGATGGCCCATTTTCGTTTGAATTTCCCGTGCGTGCTCCCCAATCAGAATTTCCTTGATGGTGTCCAGACTTCCTTCTAAATGCTGGCGAGCATCTTCAAGCATCTCGCTATTCTTATCATTTGCTCCTGGTGGGGCTGTTTCTGATGGGTTTGACTTGGTGCTCTTTGATTCTGGAGCCATGATTTTTCTCCTGGTTTTGGATTCGCGAAGCCAGTGAGAAAAACTGCAAGAGATATGCCTCTCGCCTCATTGCGCCATTGCTTCAACATTCACTGACACAAAGTAGCATCTGCCCAAGAATTTAGTTTGCCTTCTAATAGCATGGGTGTAGTTTTAGCATTTCCGATATGCAAAAAATCATTCTAAAGAGCTTGCCGATCCTTTTGGCTTTGGCTTTTGTCTGCATTTGGTTTTATCCGGAGCGAGAGCAATTGGTCGGCTGGGGCGGAGACCCAGCTTTTAATCTTTGGACTCTAGAGCACGTTTGGAAACAACTCTCCACCTTGGGTCTGCTCAAAATATTCTCCCCAGCATTTTGGAGCACGCCCATTTTCTTTCCGGCTGCAAACACTCTAGCTTATTCTGAAAACCAGCTGATACCAGGAATCCTTTCCTGGCCAATCCGGGCTTGGAGTGGGAACGGAGTTTTTACTCTGAATCTCTTTGCGGCCTGCATGTGCTTGGCATCCTTTGTTTTTTCTGCCCTGTGGTTCCGCTCTTTAGGCATTGAGAGGTACGCCTATTGGGGAGCACTCCTCTTTCAGGCTTGCGGATGGATGCAGGACCAGTACGCACACTACCAAAATATTTGTATCTTCGTGTTTCCTTTAGCGTTGCTTTCCTGGCAGGCTTTTCGAAAGCAGCCTTCTCTACTGCGACTGATTTTCTGTGGATTCTGTTTTGGAACAGTGGGCGGGTGGAATATCTATTTTCAGATTCTTACGAATATTCTATTTGGCGTACTCGTAAGTGATGCCTTTTTAAGGCGTAAGAGTAACCCGGACCTGAAGGACGGGGTCTCCCCCTGCTCGATCAAGCGCTCCTGGTTGATCCTTTTGGTGGCCAGCGTTGGCCTCTTTGAGCTACCCTTTGCACTCAAGTACTTTGAAGTAGAAAAAACCTTAGGGAGCTTTAAAGTGCCCACTTTGGAGTACATCGTTTACAAAGCCTCTTTAAAAAGTCTATTTGCTCACACCAACGGCGACAGCCTGCTCCAGCGGCTCGTGCCCTTTTACCCTCATGAACATCTGCCGATTGAAAAGGTGGGATTCTTGGGTTTCGCCTGGCTCTTTGCCTGGCTGCTTTCTTCGAGAGAGCCCAAAGCCCGGATTTTTGCCGCCAGCGCCGCGCTCTTCTTTTGGGTCGCGCTTGGGCCGCAGTTTGGATTGTTCAACGTAGTCAAGATAATCCCTGGAGTCGAAGGTATGCGGGCCATCGGTAGGATTCAAGTCTTAGTCGCCTTCTTCTCTTTGACAGGGATCTTGATCTATTTGGAGCACAGAGCGTTTCGAAAAGCCGATGTCTTGTTGGGTCTCTTGGTTCTAGAAGTATTCCCAGGGAACTTGCCCAAGAGGGAACCAGTGGCGGAAACCTATTTTGGAGCCCGAACCCCTCTGGAGGACAAACTGGCAACCGATCCTCAACGGCACCCATGGCTCATCGCAAGGGGGATGGAACAGCCTAAGTTCCAGCTTTCCCTTTTGCGCTCCGGTGTTCCCCTCTATAATGGCTACTCGGGTCGTGTCCCATTCAATACGCAACTCCTCGAAGTGATCCACAAAAATGAGACCACGCCCGAGACTCTTAAAACTGAGATGATCTTTACGGGTGCGCAGCGTCTCATGAGCATTACCCCGGAGCTTTCTCAGACTTTAAATCACACGAATTTTCTCAAACCCGCAGGATGTTATTCTCATCACGAATTTTCCGTTTGCCTCTTTGAAGCGCACTGGCAGGACCCCAAAGATTTAGCTCGGGTCACGCAGCCCAGGATTCAGCTGGATCAGGATACCCAATGGGAGACCCCCTCCCTAGAAAAGGGCCACGTATCCGTCCTCTCCTCCCGTAAGGCAGGTATCCTCGACTTCACCCACGCGGGGAGGTGCAGGATCGCGGAGTCGGTTGGATACGAACCGCCTTTCAGCTACACTCAAGTTCGGTCGTTAGTGGGTCATGGGTTTCAAAAGGTCGAGTTTCTTGCGGGTGAAGAAATGGTAAGAAATGAATCTAAGCAATGGGTCTATTCTTGGCCTAAGGGCATTCGACCTAAAAAGGCGTATGGGCTAATTTGTGGGCCCTAGTAAATTTTACTTCGGTACTCTCCAACTTCTGTGCTCGGACCTCGGTGCTTGTACTGTTTTACTTCGGTACTCTCCAACTTCTGTGCTCGGACTTCGGTACTTGTACTGATAAAATCAGTACGAGGCCTAGCTCGGAGCACATGCACAGAGCACATGTGCACTGAGCTCGTTGGCTCGAAGTCTGATGTTCGGACTCGTAGTACAAATTCACAACCTCTTTCACTGGGAATCACGGCCGGGAAGTGGCCTAAAACTGGCATTTTTGGTCGTCATGTTGAAAGATTTTAGAGCATTTCAGTTGGCGAAAGAGTTTTATCAAATTTGCAAAACGCTGAAGATTCCTGTTCATATAAAGGATCAGTTGACTCGCGCAAGCTCTTCGATTGCGCTCAACCTTGCGGAATCGTCTGGAGAGAGGACTGAGAAAGAAAAGGAACGCTTTTTTACGATGGCGCGGGGATCATTCTTCGAGGCGCAAGCAATTCTAGAACTCGAGGAAATTCAGGATGCTAAATTGATCGACATTGCGAATCAATTGGGCGCCATTCTTTACAAGCTTTGCCGAATTGCGGAAAAACGGCAAAATTTAGCTCCAAAGTAGCGAGCAGGGATCTGGAACCAGAGCGAGGTCTTCGAGCCCAAGAGCTCAGTGCACATGTGCTCTGTGCACGTGCTCCGAGCTAGGCCTCGTACTGATTTTAGTCCAGCCATCATCGACAAATGGATCGACAAATGGGCCAGCCTACATCTTGAGGCATGTGCCGACTCGGTACCCTAAGGAATGACAAAGCCGGGTAAAGGTAGTGTGAACTCCGCTCCAACCCTGAACGGCTTTCAGCTCGGCTTCAAACATACGATTGCGATCCACGGCTAGGTCGTTCGAGGTGATTCTGCCGGCCTCAAAGCGTTTCAAATTATCCTGGTAGAGCTTCCTTGACAGGACTAGCGTTTGATCTCTCAAAAAGGCTGATTCCAAAGCGATTTTGAAGCTTTTTCGGG
>Ga0206829_10251_pt1 | contig 17956 bp, 22 predicted proteins | sample Alteio_BWOrgCont_75_FD_152862 | JGI IMG/M metagenome (GOLD analysis project Ga0206829, IMG submission 152862) | Enriched cells from forest soil in Barre Woods Harvard Forest LTER site, Petersham, Massachusetts, United States -... | ecosystem: Environmental > Terrestrial > Soil > Temperate forest >... | reverse complement strand
GCCTGACGCCTGACGCCTGACGCGCCTGGAGCCCAGCCGTAAAGATTTTGCCGACTCTTTCCGATCCGTCTCCATATGAGTAAAACCAGTTCCGTGAAAAAGTTGGACCCCTTCAAAACCCGAAAAAGCAAAGTGCCACTCGCTAAAGCGGACGACGCTATTACACCGCCTCAGAAGATTCAAAAAGCAATCGATGCCTTTCGTGAGGCTCAGGATCAGTACAAGCACTTTGAAGGCGAAATGACCATCCACAAAGACCAGATCATGAGCTACGGTTGGGATGAATATTCCAAGCGGATGATGCATGGGAAGAAGGGCTCTTTTAAGGTCCTAGGTGAAGAGACCATGGTCACCTATGTCGCGATGGATTCGAGTGCGGGTTTGAGTGATGAGGACGTAGCACTAATCGAGCAACGCTGGGGCAAAGAAGCGGCCCAGCAGCTGATCGGTCCGGATTTTTCAACGATTCGATTTGATGCCGCAGTCCTAGAGGCCAACTATGACGCAGTAGTAGAGGCCTTACAGTCCCTCCCTGAGTCGGTGTTCGAAAATCTATTTAAACCCATGCTCAGGAAGGCCAAATCGGGGGCCGTCGATCAGTGCAAAAAATTTGCAAAAAACTCCGAAGAATTGAAAGAACTTCTTCAAGATCTGAAGATGAAAAATTATATTCGATGAGATTATTTTGGTTGCGTCTGAGTCGGGGAGTCGTTAGCATGAAAAACTATGTGGCTCAGCGCGTTAGAAAGGCATCCATTTTCAAGAAAGGTTGAATTGCGCCCCTCCGTGTTCATGCGCCCCATGCATCCTAAGACTGAGATCCGTCCAACTCCCGAAGCCATTGAAAGGGTTTTGGCTGCTGGCTGGGTCGGTCAGCTGAAAATTCATGGGCACCGCGCTCAAATTCATATTTCTTCCGATTCAGAAGACGAAATTTTAGCTTACAATCGTCAGGGACAACTCCATAAGAAGGCTCTCCCTGAGGGCATGGTCTCAGAACTTCGACGCCTTTTTACGCCGTCCCAGGGGTGGAATGTCATTGATGCCGAATGGATCAAGACGGACGATCGGGTTTATGTTTTTGATTTTCTTAAAAAGGAGGGGAAATCCCAGGTGCGCCTCAATTTCCAAGCCAGGTGGCAGCTTTTGCCTCGGGCTTACCTATCTCCTATTTTTCAGACCCTTCCGATTCTGACTGACTTGTCTCAGTGTCTCAAGGCTCTCGCTAGGCCTGAGGCCTATATTGAGGGTTTAGTTTTTAAATCTCCGTCACCGGGTTTTGAGGATACTTCGATCATTCGGTGTCGCCGCTAAGAGGGGAGCATCAGGTGGGTTTAGTCTACATTCTAGCTTTTGGAGTTTTAGGTGTGGTAGCGCGCTACGGCGTGGGTTTAACTGTATCTGCCTACTTTGCTTCGGAATTTCCCTGGGCCACTTTTGGAATCAATATCATAGGCTCATTTTTGATTGGAGTGATCTACGTTACGGCGGCGGAGCGTTCCATGTTGAGCCCTGAGCTAAAAGTTGGATTGATGGTGGGGCTACTGGGAGGGTTTACCACCTTTTCGGCCTACTGCCTCGAAACGTTCAGGATGGTTGAGGAAGGGCGCTATTTTTACGCGGCGCTTTATTGGGTATCCAGTCCAGTCTGCGGAGTCGGTGCGGCTTTTGCTGGAGCATTTATTATGAGAAAACTGTTTGGAGTTCTTGGGTGATTCCGGCAGCTCAAATTGTCTTGAGCTCTTTTGGTTTAATTGTCGCAAGCGAGATGGGTGATAAGACCCAAATTTTAGCCTTTACTCTGGCGGCGCGTTATAAGGCCCCCTGGTCCATCATGGCAGGAATTCTTGTTTCTACCTTGTTGAATCATGCACTAGCCTCTGTATTTGGTCAGTGGGCCGCTTCTCATCTCAATCCAGATCTTCGCGCAATCATTGTAGCAGCTACCTTCATGATCTTCGGAATATGGATGCTCAAGGCGGATCGAACTCAAAACGAAAAGGTGCATTCTCGTTGGGGGCCTTTTGTCACTACTACCGTTCTCTACTTCTTGGCGGAGATGGGCGATAAGACTCAGATTGCTACCGTGATGTTGGCTGCAAAATACGATTCGGTCATCTTAGTTACACTTGGAACAACCCTAGGACTCCTTTTCGCAGACGGTCTGGCAGTGTTTTTTGGAAGGAAGCTTGCCCACAAACTTCAAATGCGTTGGATCCGAATTGGATCAGCCTGTCTATTTTTTGTTTTTGGAATTTCCACTCTGGCCGTAAGCTTCTTGTGAATGGGGCTGAACCAATGAAATTTCCGAAGAAGTCAGGTGTTTTGGGCTGTTGTCTCGTTTTTATCCTGGCAGGGTGCCAGACGGCGCGCCCCTCAAAAGACGGCACATCCTCCCTTGAGTCATCCTCTCCCGTCGTAACCCCTACGCCGAATCTTAAACCCAGTTCGCCACCGGTGGAGCAGTCGTCTGATCGCTCGGCCCGTCCAGCAAAAACATCTCCGATTTTTGATGAGCTAGGAGTCCTAAAAAAGGCGGGGATTTCTGAAAGTCAGATTGGGTATTTGCTCATAGATGCAGAAGACGGAAAGGTCATTCGTGAGCTCAATTCAAAAATATTATTTATCCCTTCTTCGGTAGGAAAGGTCCCAAGCTCGGTAGCGGCCCTGGAAATCTTAGGGTCTGAGCACCACTTTTTGACCACCCTCTGGTATCGGGGGACTATTAAAAAGGGAGTCTTAAAAGGAGACCTCTATCTGAAAGGAGGGGGGGATCCATTTCTAACCGCGGCTGACCTAATGGATTTGGAAGGCAGTCTTGAAAAGAGCGGGATACGCCGCGTAAATGGGCATTTTTATTTCGATGAGAGTGAGCTCCCATCTCAGCCTAGGATTGATGCTGAAAACGATTTGACGGCTCCCTTCAATACTGGCCTAAGTGCTCTGTCCTCCGAATTTAATCAGGCGAAGGTTCAATGGAAGGTGAACGGATCCAAGTCCTTGGAAGTCTCCGTTTTGCCCAAGCTTCCACATATTGGTTTCGGGCAATTGAATCGTTCCGAAGCAAACGGGGAGCTGCTGGTTTATCGGGGAGATGAAGATTCGTCTCAGAATAAGGGGGGCGCTCCCGATTCCGAAAAATGGTTTTTCAGTCCGAAGGTGCCCAAGGAAGGCTCCCTGCGGATCCCAATTAGACAGGCAGGTTACTTTACTGCCTCATTTTTTCAATACCTAGCAGCCATGGGTAGAGTCACTCTGCCCGACCCTGAGGCTGGCCAGGTAGCTGAGAGTGGAGCTGGAGCAGTGAAGCTTCAAACACACCGGAGTCTTCCACTTTATGAACTCGTGGCGAAGGAACTGGAGTACAGTAATAATTTAATGTCAGAGCTAGTTCTCTTGGGCGCTGCAAAAAAGGTTAATAAAAATGTGAATAGTTTGAAATCTGCGGCGGCCTCTGTCCAGCGTTGGTGGAAACTTCAACTCCCGGAAATGGATTGGAGCGGCTGGGTGTTTGAAAATGCTTCGGGCTTAGGGTCCGCCAGCAGAATGTCTCCGGAGCAATTGACCGGAATTCTCCAATTTGCCCTGGACAGAAGACGGAGCGGACGTAATTTTCTCTCTCTTTTGCCGATTGCTTCTTGGAAAGGGACTTTAGCTGGAAGAATGCAATATACGGACAACGCTTTTAGAGTTTGGGCAAAGACTGGAACACAAAACTATTCAAGCGCATTGGCCGGATACTTGTTCTCAAAGTCAGGGAAAAAGATGATTTTTGCAGTGCTTATGACAGACTTTGAAAAAAGAAATCAATTAGACCAGGTAAAAGGCCCCCCTTCGGATTCTTTGAGGAAAGCTGCTTCCCGCTGGGCCGAAAAAGCTCGAGCTCTCCAGGATGAGCTGTTGTCTGGGTGGATTCAAAACTATTAGAAGACCTCGCAGGCGAGGCCAGTCCTGGGGGGGCCAAGCCCAGTTCAGGGGCCTGAATGACTCTAAGGAACTAGTTGACAATATCCGGTATTCCTTGTTAGCAAAGGGTCTGTTCTTTGGATCACAAATTAGGGGTGGCGTACCAAAATGGCTAATGGGACGGTTTGCAAAACCGTATTGTGTCAGTTCAATTCTGACCGCCACCTCCAAACTTAATCGGGGTCGCCAGAGTGGCGGCCCCAAGTTCAATAAATCAAAATAAAACAATAAAAATAAGCGGTTGAGAGGATGAGGTTTCGGAGTTCATGTATTCGAGTATCACTTGAAATCATGCGAAATAACGGGGTCCGTAGTTAGTTTGTAGTTAGTGGCTGTAGTTGGCGAGTCGCTAACTACAAATTTTGAGAGTCTGTTTATTTGCTACTATCCAAATTTAGCGCAGCAAAGCCCGCCTGCAAGCCTCTGTCACCGCCAATCCGGGAAACGGGGTGGATTTATTCTTTTTAAGGGCTTCGAAAAAATCTTCCATCAGGGCAGCGGCTGGAGAGCATCGGCCCAACACGGCACCCACCCAGTTCGGAACTTCTGGAATCTTTCCTCCCTGAGCATGAGTTCGAATCATCTCCGAGATTCTCGCGTTGCTCTTGATGCCACAGACTCGGAGAGATTCCCGCCCTAGGAGCATCATTGCAAAGGCCGTATCGTAATCCCTATGCTGATCCAAGAACTCCCTTTCTCCTTCGGAAAGTTCGAAATCCCGTGAAGTGGTGAGGCCAAAATCAGAGAAGTAGAACCCGTCTTCATCTGCAAGGATGTTCATGGGGTGTCCATCAAAATGGAAGAACCCTTTCGACTTCATGAATGCTGTCGTTTGCAGAAGATCCTGTTCCACCTTGAGAAGGCACTCTGCTTGGGTTTCCGGGCTTGCATCATGTTTTTTTAGAAGCCAGCCTTTCAATGTTTCCGGAAAATATTCCAAAAAAAGAATGATCTCATTTCGAGATTCAGAAAGTGCCTCCACTCGTTTTCTAATTGAGGATGAATCGCCCCAATAAGCAACGTACGTATCCTCACTACCAAACTCCCCCAGTGGAAGTCGTCTCGGCTCCTTAATTTCAAGGACACGAGAATGAAAAAGCAGCGGAAACCTAGAACAGACTCCGTTTAAAACCCATTCCGTGGTCATTTGGTGAGCAGCAAGCTCTCTCCAAGCTCCGAAACCAAAAGACCCTACTCCGTAATGATAAAAGTTAGGTAGGACAAAAATATTTGAAGTTGTACTTCTATTTTTGTCCCTCATCTCCAAATCCGTGACTCGCACTCTTTTGACAAAGACATTGGCACCCTCGATCGACAGAATAGAAACAGGCCCACCAATCCCATGCCCAACTTCTTTAGCACTCTCCAGGAGTGATATAAGCTGGGAGTTGTCCAAAGAGGCTAGTTTCTTTCCTACTTGCTGATAGCTTTGCAGACGCTTTTGAAAACTAATTGAGGCCATGGACAATCCCTCTGGTCTTCAAAACTGAGATCAATTCCATCAAGGACTCCTCAACACTTTTCCCACTCGTATCGAGTCTGCAAACCTCCAGGTCCCAAGGATGATAGTCACGGGCCAAAACTTCGCTCCAAGTCGGCATCCTTAGCCCGGGCACCGAGGGAGGACGGTTTTCCACGCGTTCCCGATGTTCCTGCTGATCGGAACAGATCACTTCGACATTGAAGAAAGAAGCGCCCACTTCCTCGGCAACGCGATTCCAGTCTCGGCGAGTAACGTCCAATGGATTCACAGAATCCGCGATTACGCGGTTTCCCAGTCGTAGGTTTTCTTGAGCGAGTCGGTGGGCGAGTTGATAGCCTTCATCGAATACGGAGATCTCACAGAGGTCCCGTAATCCTTGCTCGAGCGTGTCGATTCGTAGATAAGTGGCCGACAGAGCAGAAGCAAGCCCTGCAGCCAACGTTGATTTTCCGCAACCTGGTAAACCGGAGAAGATAATGAGGGTGCCTGTGCTCATGGAGCGCGACTCCTTTACCTAAGGTCCCGCAGATGACTCCATCCACGAAGTTTCGCCTTATTGGTCTTTAAGTCTCCTAGAGGATTAATGAATGGAAATGCATTTCCGACAAGAGCCTCATAGTTAAGTATTTCGCTGTCGGGACAAAGACCGAACGCCACATCAGCCAAAACAAAACTAAAGTCGCCTACGACCCGCCATTCCCGCTCCCAACGAAAATCAATCTCGCTCGGTCCTCCATACCTGGGAAACCACGGAGGGCCAAATCCCTCCACTAAAGGCATCATCGATTTAAACGTATATGCCAAGGGATCAGTAGCCAGACGATCAAATCCATTGCGGATATTTTGATTCGTTGTCTGAACGTATAGTACAGGATTCCCATTTGCCCCTCGAATTACAGCCTCGGTAAAAGCAAGCCCAAAAGGCTCAAAATGAAGCTGCCTTCCATAGACCGTTTGCATCTGTAAATTGACGTGTTCAAGCGGAGTTTCCGTAAAGCAAACACTCCGCAGCCAGTCACGTCGAACATTTGAGTTTTGATTAAGAATCTTGCCGGTCGCACGCTTAAGAGGCACTTTATAATTAAAGTATCCAAAGGCAGACCGTGCCTGAACATGCTTAGATCTGAGGATAGCCGTGAGGCTATCTTTCGCTGTGATTTGCACCACCTGATCTTGAGGAAGTGAAAAAATATCCTTGTCCAATTTAAGATCACCAGTGCGGGTAAGATGAATCAAAAAGGGGGATAGGTCTCCCCTCCTTTCAAGCAGCTCTTGTCTGGTTATTCCCTGCATGGCTCTCCTACCTTGGCTTCTGGCCCAAAAAGTGCTAACTATTCTGTAGTTAGGATGTTCGCATGAAAATATACGAGTTCACTTATACCGACAACCAAAACCTTTCTGAATCCGAGCTGTTAGTCCGCCTCCAAGGGTTTCTCGAAAGCGAAAGTTCACTCCAAGGTTGGGCTCCTGGATACAAACTTCAACAGTGTCGAAAGAGTGAACAGCTTCCAAACGGCGGACGGAACTTCTATTTTGAAGTCTTCGGAAAATACATAGACTCAGAAAGCACGAATATGGATGAAGAAACTTCAGAACTTCAGCCTTTACCCTCTCGTAGTGCGGCGGCAAGTGGCATAATTCAGTGAGACAATTCGTACTCCCGCGTAAGCTGCGTAGCTAACCATCGAAAAGATCTTTCGATAACGTCGGGTCTCTTCCGAACGTAGTGATCCATGTCTTGAACTTCCCAAAAGGTGACATTTGCTGCAGACATCAGTGCCTTTCGATCGAAGTCACGACTCGATTTTATGAAGCTATCTTTAGCTCCCGAAACAGCCAAAAAAGGCTTTTGCATTCGACTATAGTCCGGCAGGGGAAAGGACTCGGCATCGGCGTGGTACTTGTAGCTCATTCCCAAAAATTCGTTTTCGGCACTCGGATGGGCAGAAATGCTATCCATGAGTCCATCGAAGTTCAATCGAGTCCGCGGCACCTTTGGAAAAAACGGCAAAGGCACCCATTGTGTTAGTTCATCAGCAAGCCTGAGCCATAAGGGACCGTTGATACGAAGATCCTGAATGAAGGCCCACAATTCACCTCCTTCCGATCCACTACGCTACTCTCCAATTTATCGACCTTCGCCCTCAATTTTCTGCCCATTATTTTCATTACGCCTACTTTTGAACGTCTTCTGAAGAAATCAGGAGGTTCTCTGGTCTCGATGTTCCGAACACCGAAGGCCTTGCAGTAAACCAGGGAATTTCCTCGAACGACCCCCAGGGCAAGGCCTGGTAGTTCTTTTTTCTCCAACGCCTCTTGTAAAATCCCGTCCAATTTTTCCAGACTAGTCCGATCGATTCCCATCTTCATCCTTTCGATTTCTCAACTTTTCATTTTGGACTTGAACCACGCTCGGACGCATCTGCTTATGAATTTCCTGAAGGGCTGTGACTTAGCTACTCTCAATGGCCTGACTCATCCAAGCCATTGCCTCCGGGTTAAAGTAAATCTTGGCAAATATTCCCTTTGCCAACTCCTGGGGTGCCGGAAATTCCTTGGCTTTGTCGAGTTCGACTTTTTGCCTGGCCAACTCCTGCCACAAGAGGAGTCCTGTGAGCAATTCAGGTGAACCCATCGAAAAATAGTCGTCGATGAGATCTCTCCATTGTTTTGCGATCTTCTTGCCAACCTTACCGTGAGGATCTGTCCCCAGACTAGCCACGATGTTATCGTACAGAGTATCCCATCGCTTCAGCCAAAACGCTAAGGTGGCTCCGCTCATCCATTTCATCCCTTCTTGAGTCAGCTGAAATTTGGCAGTCTTCCCTGACTGTATACTCATAAGAAGGCCCGATCCAAATTTCGCCTGTCGTGCAAACTGCTTGCGCGTTTTCTTGATAAAATCAAACATAAAACGCACGATTCTCTCTCCATCAGGCCCGTCAGGGGCTCCTACTTTGCCCTGATTAATTTCCTCGATAAGAGCGTCTCGCTCCGCAAATTCAGCGGGAAACTCTTCGTACATTGCTAGATATTCCTCAAATTGAGAAGGGCTGAGTTCTGTTCCCGCCCACGACTCCTTTAGGATTTTTCTTAGATTTTCAGTCATGCGATACCTTTCTATTAATTGAATAAGATCATTCCAGTTAGGAGCCCCACCTGGCGAGAGCCGACCCAAAACTACGCTGAGAGCATCTGATACTTGTTGCAGACGCAAGCTCTCCTGCCGCACAACCAGTTGTTGGGCCTGCAAGTGGGCATGAATACTAGAGTGCTTGTTCAGCATCGATTTGATCGAACTCAGAGCAAAGCCAAAGTACTTCAAAGCAATAATCTGCTGAAGTTTGGCCAGGTCTTGCTCTGTATACCAACGATATCCGTTGGACGCGCGATAGGAAGGCTTGAGAAGTCCTATCTTGTCATAGTGTCTCAGCATTCGTTTCGACGTCAGCGTCATTTCGCTGATTTCCTTTATTCGCCATCGCGTCATGAGAGGTTCCTTTCAAGGACGAAGGTACGGGATGACATCATGTCAAGGTCAATAGAGAAAAAACAGAGATTTCAAGAAACACATTTCCTCTGAAATTTCGAAATATTAGCCCAATTTTAGAATGTAATACTCATAACGTCGCTCAGGGAGCTTTTCCTTTAGGACTTATATAAACGTCCAGAAGCAGATCAAGCATTGCAAAAGAAGGATAAAACTGAATATACTTGGTCAACTATGACCGAGTCCGAAACGATCACTTCTTGCGTTATTATTCGTTGCCACAACAGGACTCTTCGCTGCACTCTGGCTTCTTTTCACTTTTTCGGTAGCTAAAGACACGATTGTAGGGGCAAAAACCACTTCGAAAGACAAATTAAGTTCCCTATTTTTAGATCAGAATTTCTCCGGCGGATATCTATTGGCCAAAAATAACCAGGTCGAAGTCGAAAGATACTTTGGGTTAGCTCATCCAAAAACAAAAGAGGAAATCAATCAACGAACTCTTTTTAATATAGGTTCCGTAACCAAGCAATTTACCGGCTATCTCCTACTCGAGATGATCCGCGAACACCGCATCTCACTTGACTCACCTGTAGCAGCGTACCTACCTGAATTTTTCAATCACCCAATCGGCAGCATTCAAATTCGGCACCTCATGCAAATGACAAGCGGCATACCCTATTTGCTGCCCCTCAGAAAGTTCATTGGAATTCAACTTAGTTCTCGCATTCACTCCGAGACTGAATTGATCCAAACTATTATAGAACAAAAGCTTGAGTTTAAACCTGGAGATCATTTCCTGTACAGTAACCTCGGCTATAGTCTTCTAGGAATTATTCTAGAGAGAGTCTCGAATCAGTCCTGGTCTGAACTCGTTCAAAATCGGATTTTTAGTCCCCTCGGAATCACATATTCCCAGATTGAAGGCATTCGCCCCGAGCCTCCGTCGAACCTGGCGATTGGTTTTGTTCCCGTCGCGATACCCCCTCTAAGCCTCTTTCGCTTTATTCCGATGCCTCATTGGAACTATTCGATGATTAAAGGTGCTGGAGGAATCGTCAGCAATCTTCATGACCTCTATCTATGGAATAAACACCTTACTGAAAAATCGATCCGTGATCCTGCTTGGATGAAGGATTACTTTTTCAGCGGGAATGAAAAAAATCATTTTTACTCATATGGTTGGGAGGCCGAGTCTCGGCTCGGCTTGAGTGATTCCAAATATCAAATGGTTTTTCATGCCGGCGAGGACCCAGGGTTCTTTACTCTAGTCCTACGAATACCCCAATTGCAGACCTTTCTCATCGTAACTACTAACTCTGATTATTGTTTTTGGTCGGGCTGGCTTGATCCATTCATGGAAAAACTGAAAACCACAATGATGGACATTGCAACCAATGCTCAATAGCGGTTCAAATCGGGAAAGTTTGCCTTGGACTGCGCTAGCCGCCAACCATTTCAACGGAATCAAAAAGGTTTCTCTCTTCTTCTGAGGGAACCTCAAAACTCATCATAGAACTTATCAGATCTTCTTTTGTAACTGGCGGATCTTCCATTCCTCGCCTTTGAACTCTCTCGAAGAGCACATCCAGAGAAGCTGAAAGATAGATCAACTCGACTTGTGCACCAAGAGAGCGGGCTCGAACCCGCAAAGTGTCTCTTTCAGAACGCGCCCATGTTCCTGCCGATTTGACTCAATAAAGCCATTGCCCGCATTTCCAAAACGAGAAACTGCAGACCTGCTTGAGGTCTGTAACTATCTCGATGCTCTTCAATTTACCAGATCACAACTCGTCGATAAAAAAGGATTGCCTCTTTTACTCCGCCTCATTAGAGGAATGCACAAACGCCTCATGCGAGGGGTGAGAGGGTAGGCCAAACACCCTGGAGAATTTGCAAGTTCCCAAAATTAGATCAGAGGAACGCGCCCTAGCAATGCTCACTTCGTTCCCCCTTTTGTGTAGGAGCTGAGCGGTCTCCAACACCTGCGGGTGTTCCAGTTCACTGGGTAATTTATCGCGCAGCAGCGCAATGAGTTGCTTCTGAAGCCCTGCTGAGTGCTTCTGAGAGTTCATCAGATTTCTTAGGCCATCCTGTCCAACTGGACTTGTCGAAAGCGCGAAATCCGTATTCACTATTAGGATCAGAATCCCAGCTCAAGCACTTTCCCTTCGCAGGGGGAACACTCAATGAGTCCGCAGACGTTGGTCCACTCGCAGCTAGTAAGATATCTTGGATTGCATTTGCGGCCTTTCTTTCCTCATGTAAAGGAACTGATCGAGCACACACTTCGGCAGTCGCTTTGGTAGGACGTATCATACAGTTTTTCGCAATTCTCTTATGAACTAACTCATCTGTTAAGTTAATATACCTATTTTCAGTAGTCTGAATCCGATTTAGAATAGCTTGAGGTGATTCCTCAATAGCATGCCTCAACTCTGGCAACTCGAGATTTTTTGCTTCAACTGATCCTGGATCTGTACCATATAACCCGTGCCCGTCTGTTCCAATGACAATCGGTGACTTGTTTTTCAGCCACTTTGAAATGCCGCCGAAATCCTTAGGGGTTAGAATATCAGCATTAGAAAGGGCATGATTCGAAGAAAGGTTGAGTTCGATAATTACGCCATTAGCTAGGCCCGTTGAAATAGCCCTATCAGTCACGCCATAAAGGCCATGCCCAATCCGAGTCGCACCAGCGAGTATCGCATGCTCGATATTATGGTGCAAAACACTTCCGGGATCACTGCCCTGCTTGTTTTCTCCAGCATGAACACGTATTTGGAATTCCTCCGGTAATATTTTCCACTTCTTCAGATTGGAGAAAAACTCAATAAAAGGAGCAAAACAAGCTGTTTCATTTTCTTCTTCGCCATTAATATCTAAACCAACCACATGAGGACAATTGGAATAGGAATTCAAGACAGATATGATATCTTTTACTGCTCGGCTAGGATCCGAAATATCACGTCGATTCACGCTAATCAAATACCGCATTCTGACTCCTTTGGATTTCGGAGAGGAATTGCTCTTATCGCTGATTTCACACCCTACTCCATCCTCCAAATCTCTTGCATTTATTGATATTTCTGCTAGGCTAACACGATTTTTTATGTAGTCACTTTTTAAGCGATCAAACATTTGCTTCTTCAGCGATTGATCTCGGGTGAAAGTCCTTCTGCGACTATACAAAACCTCCATCTCTTTTAGATCAGCAAGATGATCGTCCGGCAAATCCATGGACCTTCCTAAAACTCCTCGTTCATGTTTATTTAAGAGATGGATCGGAAAGCAATTTCTTTCAGGGTTTGTCTTTTCTACACCCATTTGGTTACAATAATCGTCTTCTCGGCATAGTGGCCCTGAACTAGTTTGCGCGGATTTCAGTGCCTGCTTTAGGTCTCTCTCCCCATTGACTTCCCCTTCTGGATGACTAAAAGCAAGCTCGGCCAACTCCATTGGAAGGCACTTGAGCGGATCTGAACCTCCAATTTCCACTAAATCTGCACCAGACAATGCGCCACCAAAATGAGTATGAAGATCGGTGCGTACTTGAAAAGTTTCGGATGGTTTTTTTAAATTAGTATTATAATTCCTATTTTCAGATACATATATGGCACCGTGCCCATGGTGATTTTTGCGTTCAATAGACTCGATTCGTGAAAGAATTGTTGAATTGGTACCTAGTATATTAGCATCCCGTATCTTTTCTAGCCGAGACTGATTAATCCTTGCGACTGGCTCATTACCATACTCTAAAATGCGTGTATTAGATCCATTCCCCTTTGTGGTCCATGCAATCCGTCGTTTGGGAGAATTTGCCCCCGTTATCGTAAAGCGGATTAGATGGTTTTTCAGATTTCCACACTCAATCGCCCCAAGAGACCCGCACTCTACTTCCCGTTTAGTAATTTTGTTTTCGTGAATGTTGATATCAAACCTGATAAATGCCCCTCTCGATTGATCAATCCAAAGGTCCACATTTTCAGCGAAAGATTTCATTGGGATCAAAAGAATAAGGCCCGTCAAAATAATGGCCAATCGCATGGAAGTATTAATGACAAAACACCATGGAAGTATTAATGACAAAACACTTTGAGTACATATTCTATATTTTCGGACTTTTTTTTATTAACTTAAGTTCGAATCAAGCCAAGGACGGATATTTATGGGTCATGGGCTGAATATAGAATGTATTGAATTAGTGGTCATTGTACCGCACCGCATCAAAGAAGATCCGTGGGCAAATCAGACGAAGTTCATGGTGCGAGAATAGCTGAGTCTCTTAAAGCTGCAGTCCATGGAATGGACCTTGTGATTCTGGCAGTAAAGCCTGTTATCCCCAAATTTAAGAGCCCTACTAAAAGGAAAAAGTTCGAATCATTCTTATGCCTAAACGTCAATTCAGTGACGTGATCTTAGGCAGATTATCTGGGTATGATATTTAAACAGCCCGGAGGTGGAAACCACCCCCGAGCTGGACTAATCTTGTAGTTGCGACACCACTAAAATCAGTTGTTCTCAGGATAGGCGATAAGGCGGGAATTGAGAAGTACCTTTGCGCAAGCGAAGAGTATCAGGCCAATCGGAGTCATCGCCGAAGCATGTTGTACCCCTTCCCAGATATTAGGGCCCGTTGCCCGGTCTGTGGGAGGTCCGGTTGCGCCATCTACCGGGGCTATTACACGAGATTCATGTTCTGTCCGGAGATGGAGTTTGTCGGTCAAGTGGTCGTTCGAAACACCACCCCTTAAAGGGTACCATAGATGACCAATTTGGGGATGCTTTGGGGCTCCTTCTGGGACCTGCACCTCAAGGAGAGGGATTTGGCACTGACGGATGGAGCTGGAACTCAATGAAAGGTGTTGGACGTTCGGGCGGAAGCGGAAGACCGTGAAGTGAATTGATAGGCCAATGCTCTATATCACGCCGTTGTCATTCAACAGGCGAATCACTTCTGACCTTCGACTACATCCGAGCTTGGCCTTAACGTTGCCGAGATAGAACTCCACTGTTCGCATCGACAGGCTCAACTCTCGAGCAATCTCTTTTGCCGTGTATCCCAACGGAAGAAAGGAAATGCAGTCCAGTTCCCTTTGCGTGAATTGCATACCAGGCTGGGTCTCCATAGCTCGACCCAATCCGGTCAAGGTAGGCTTCATTACTGGGGGCAACTTGATTCTAATTTGTTCTGGCCGTTGAATAACACTTTTCAAACGTCGTTTGAAATTCTCACTGAACTTCCTGAGTTTCTCTTTCCGATTCAAGAAGAGACTTGCAGCAGTTTCCGTTTGAGTAGTCTCAGTTCCGAAACAGTACATTTCATAGAATCCGTCATAACGCCGAATGTAGTCCACCAAACTGCCAATATTGAACAAAGACTTGTAGTCCTGGAGTGGACGTGCGTATTTTTCATCTCTGGGAATAACGTACCAAAATTCTTGAGCCACGGTTTCCTTTGGAATATCCGCGGTGACTCTCATTTTGTGTTCAAAAATGTAGCGCATGGCTCCTGGGTGATGCGATAGGATGTCACACGCGCCAGAATCAAAAACCCGCGCGAAGTAGAAAAATGAAATCTCTTTTGGATTGAGTAGCGGTCTACAAATATCAGAAACTCCCCGGACTACCGCAGGGTCCAGAAATCTCAAATCAGGAGTGATCTGTAACGAGACGAGGCTCATAGACTCGTTTTCATACCACGAACAGACTGATTTAGTCTACTATTTTAAACTGGTAGCAAATTGCCAAATAATCCATCAAATTACACTTACATTGATTGATCTAGTTCGATTCGACTCCTCAGTCATGGAATAATGTTCAATCAATTTAGATCAGATTGCCCCTTGTCCAAACCTACATACGCCCACTAGCTTCGATCAACCAAATTTTCAATGGGCTCTGGGTATCGCTCTCCGGCCGCAGAGAAGCCACAGGTGAAACCGGTCGTGCCATAGGAGCGCTCAGTATTCTTCAAGGTAGTGTTGAGCATTCAAGCCAACATAATATATTTTTCTACAGGCGAGAAATACTTGGCACATGACCACCCCAGACGAAAATATCTCACGATGGAATTCAATGCCTGAAAGCCGTCCTGCATCTAACTCAGCAATGGCTCTTTCGGTGGAAACCCTATTAAAGGAGTTTCCGAGTTTCCATTCACCGGTCTCTCTTGCCTGTTTTACGTCAGATCGAACTAAAGAGCAGACAAACCTATCTTTTGTGTAAAATGTCATCTCGTCAGTCAATGCGTCGAAGTTGAAACGTTCGATTCCAAGATCTAAGAGCTGCTCGGAAAATGCTTCAAACGCTGTTGCATCCGTGCTTTTCATTCTTTCGTCAAGGATGCTTGCGAGGGTAGTTTTCAGATCTTTGGAATTTTTCATGATTGGGTGAATATACGTTCATTAACTCCGCGCGTCAAGCTGGAGCAAATGGGCTCCAAAAAAAATACAATTAAGGTAACTTCAAGCGTTTTGTCTAGACTCTCATACGCTAGCTACCGTAAAAACTACCGTGGCTCAACAGTGAGGAAAATGGTAAATGGAAATGAATATTTATGACCCAATATCTTTTCGATGAAAATGGAATTCGCTACCGCCTCTACAAGTCGAACCCTGGGAAAAACTTCAATTGGCTGTTCATTCCGGGCGGACCCGGTGCTGACTCTAGGTACCTCACAAGTTTGATTGATACAATCGACGTACCAGGTAACCAATGGCTTGTAGATTTTCCAGGTAATGGGGACAACCCGTGCCCAAGCGATTACAATCACAATCAGTGGCTTGATATTTTTGTACCCATGGTCTCTCGTTTTAAAAATGTAGTGATTGTAGGTCACTCATGCGGAGCCCAAATTCCTCTATTACTCCCTGAACTAGAGGACCAAATTTCTGGTTTCATTGCGCTCAACTCCACCCCATCTCTTTGGTTAGAAGAAGCTGCCAAACGCGCCCTCGCGGATAAGTTACCCGACCTCAGGGACGAGATGAGCGCCTTTACTGCGAACCCAAATAGTAAGACCTTTGAAACGGCACTCGCGGCTTGCATGCCCTATTACTTTCCGGCCTTCAGCATGGAACGAGGACAAAAGCTCCTTCTCGGTTTGCCTTTCCAGTTTGCAGCAGCCGGTTGGTGGCAACAGAAAGCAATTGAAATTGCATTTAGCGCAAAATGGATTCCTCAAAAAGTGCCAATGCTTGTCATAGGAGCGGCGTTCGATTATATCACTCCCTACTCTATTTATGAGAATGACCGTCGATTCAACCGACCCAATATCAAAATGGTCCAAATTGAACAGGCTGGACATCTCCCGTGGGTGGAGCAACCTGAAACCGTACGCTCACTGTTCAGCGACTTTCACAACTCCGTTTCTCTCGCTTAGAGTTGTCTGTGCCATCAGATAAAGTACCTATGAATCCGCAGCCAAGAATCGGAGTCGGAGTACTTGTTTTCAAGGGGAATCAAGTACTTCTAGGGAAACGCAAAAATTCCCATGGAGAAGGGACTTGGCAGGCGCCAGGTGGTCATCTCGAGTTTGGTGAAAAGCCTGAGGATTGTGCAATACGAGAGGTCCTCGAGGAAACAGGACTATCCATTACAGACGTGAAACGGGGACCGTACACCAACGACCTCTTTCAAGCCGAAAACAGACACTATATTACTCTTTTCATGATTGCGAACCACCAACATGGAGAACCGTCCGTCATGGAACCAGACAAATGTGAAGGCTGGAAATGGTTTGACTGGAGCCAACTTCCCTCCCCATTGTTCTTACCTATTGTGAACCTTATCAGACAAGGTTTTGTTGTCCCATTCCTGTGAGACTAGCCGGGTATCGACAGGTGCCTCAATTTTGAAAATCTTGCCTGTCATGAGAGCGAGGTTACCGGCCATTTATCAAAGGGTACATCTCAAATAGGTCATTCGGATCGTAAATACAAAGTACCTGCTCCTTCATCATCAGACCTTCTATCAGGAAGCTTACCGATATCTTGTATTTAAATATCTCTCCCAGATTCAAGTTGAAAATTGTTCTTCCCTCTTCGCACCAGATGATTGAATCAGTCAAATTGGAAAACCCAATAGGGGATTGATAGTCCGTGAACCTTGTTCTCGAGCCAACTTTTGCTACTTTGAAGGTTCTTTCGCTCTTGGCTCCGTTTAAATAGGCCATTCGTCGTATGTCACTCAAATTGGGCAGCCTCCCCATTCTTGATTCACAAATCTCCCTAGCCGCTGCCTTAGAGACGCGAAGAGGCATCCCCGAGGTGTCGCGTTCAATACTCCAGTACTGAGTGAGAGGAGAATTGTCAAATGGGTACACGATCGTTAGAGCCAAAGAAATTCGAGGGACAGGCGTCAATGGTGATCGAATAATTTCTGACCTTCAAAAGGTCATTCAGTTGAAAGAGTGAGAACAATCCAAAATCGACCGGGAGATTGAGCAACAGTAACGTACCCTTTCACTACCGCCAAATCCAGAGTCTTGCTAAACTATAAACATGACTCCTATGGCCCTACTGACGCTGACTATTGTGACTGTTGTTACTTCGCCGGCCTGGGCCGGCCTGACAACTGAAAATCCTCCCTCTCAAGAAGCGACAGCGGCCGCAAAAAAGATTCAAAAGCTCTTCCGCCGAAAGCATACTCCAGAATTTACCCAGAAAGATGACGCAACTAGTCTATTTGGCATCAAGCCCTATTTTAAAGAAGAACACTATTATGCGCTATCTCCCGGTTTGGCAGACAATCTTCTCAGAGGGGGAGTTATTCGCCAACTCTACCGGCGCTTTGAACCAAGAATCCCTACTAAGCAGCGTACGTCGATCGACACGCTCTTTCAAAATGATCCTATTGTTCGCCTAATCCAGCGGCTCTTTGTGATGATTCCAGGGGACGACAACTCTGTGCTAGTAAGTCACGTTCCCACCCAACTCTCATTTCACCTTCAGCCCTCGACTATCGGCAGGCTCTTCGAAGCCATCTTGATTCAAAACGTCCGGGACCCAAACAGC
>Ga0206829_10249_pt1 | contig 18098 bp, 19 predicted proteins | sample Alteio_BWOrgCont_75_FD_152862 | JGI IMG/M metagenome (GOLD analysis project Ga0206829, IMG submission 152862) | Enriched cells from forest soil in Barre Woods Harvard Forest LTER site, Petersham, Massachusetts, United States -... | ecosystem: Environmental > Terrestrial > Soil > Temperate forest >... | reverse complement strand
CTCACTAGGCGGGAGGCTAGCTGATAGTCTCTCAGGAATATTTGATGCCGTGGGCGTTCGTGATCAAAGGCAAAACCTTGCTGCGGAGCTCCTGTGAAATGGAGCCCTCCTTTAAAGAAAAGCCAATCGAGGGGAGGGGGCTGGCCGCGGTTTTTTAGGAACTCGGGCTTCTGAGTGAAAACGGGGTGCGTGGGATTCGTGCAGAGGATGTTCTTAATGTCCGTCATTAAGAGTTCTTGATGCTGCTCCTCATGGTTGAGTCCAAGGATCAGGATGGGAGCAATTGCAGCAAGCCCGTCCTGAGGCATTGAGTCGATGAGTTGGTAGACTTGCTGATCCACAGTGGCTCGATATTGGAGAATCACTGGGAGCGCCGGGCGAGAGAGCATACCTCTGCGGGTACGCTCAAAGTGGGGGCCGAGAGATTTATAATAGGAGTTGAACAGAAAGTGAAACGCTGGATCAAATGGCTGGAAGTTTCTTTTGAAACGCGTGAGCAAGAAGGTTTCGAAAAACCAGGTCGTGTGGGCAAGGTGCCATTTTGGAGGACTCACGTCTGGTAAGGATTGAATGACGTAGTCCTCGGCTTCAAGGGGTGCACAGAGTGTCAGAGACTGTTTGCGTACTTTCCAGAAGGAATGGAGGAGCTCTAAACGCCCAGTTTGATTTTCCATCGCGAATCCGAAGAAGTGCGATTTTTGATCCAAAACACTCTCCATGGGGCGCTCGAATAATTTGGAGATATAAAGTAATTTAATTTAAAATGTTAAAATCATTAGGATAACTCTCCAGCCGAAGGATCTTATGGTTTTTTCAGTAAAACTATAGTAAAAAAGTCGGAATTAGCCAGCTCTGTGGAGCTGGTGGTATTTGTGCGGAGCAGTGGAGTTGTGATGATGAAGAAGCTAGTCAAGTCGATGTCGTTACTCGTTCTTTCTTCAGTAGTGATCGCTGGGTGTGGCATCAAGATCAATCATCCCGCTGGGAATAGTGGAACTTCGGCAGGTTCAGGAAGGGCGTCCGGAAATGCCCTTACACTTGCAAGCCGCAACCCTCTACCTCTTTTGCAAGAATCCAACGACAGCGGGACCTTTGCGCTTTCCTGCGGCGCAAGAAGCGGAAATCTCGAATATCAAATGAACACCCCTCACGGATGGAATGGGCGTCTCTTCGCCATGGTGCTCAATCATAGCCCAGGAATTTATTATCTCAGTGAGAACCTCACGGGTTTAATCAGCACTTTGGAGGCTTCTACCAATTCCAACGAAGTCCAGATTGGCTCCTATTTAAGAACTGTAGAAGACCCCTATCAGGGCATAAAGCGAGGCTTGTTAAGTCAGGGCTATCGCGTGATTGAGGTGCGGTATCCCGCCAGTCCAAGACCTTGTAGCCCGGCCATGCATGAGGCAACAGGATTTTACTCCTTGTGTTGTCGCCAAGGACTGAGCGCTGTGGCGGATCATAATGCAGCACTTTACGATAGGTTGGTTCATCAATTAGGGTATAACCCTCAGAATTCCGAGCATCGTTTAGTTGGCTTTGGAGTGAGTCTTGGAGCCATTCAAGTCCAATCTATGGCTTTTAAATCCGGGAAGAAATTTGAAAAGGTGGGATTGAGTGGCGTCTTGATGGGCGATTCCGAGCAGGGATGTCGCTGGGGACGAACCTTCGCTAATAACGGTTTAAGTTGGCGGGATTTCATGCACTTCGCGGATGCTTTAACTCGAACCGGAGATGGATGTAGTAATCCTAGAAACATGGAGTACGAAGCTTACCAGCATAATTTCAGATGGTTGAATTATCGTTCACGCTGGGATCTTGGAATGTTTGAAGGATCCAGGAGGACTTCACTTCCAGCTCTATCTACCTTAGAAGACCCGATTGGACTTCATGGAGCTGATGCCCAAGTCGAGGCCATTCAGCATGCGCGCCGCGCCGTTGACCATGCCTCGAACGGAAGCGTGCTTCAGGCGGAAGAGGCAGCTACCACTGTGCATTTCTATCCAAACTGTGGCCACGATGTCCTCTTTTGCTCTCGTGGAGAAGCCGTTCGGGATATTCTCCAATACTTTAGTCCCGACCGTAGGGGTTTGGATTCCGGACACTAAAACTACAAAACACTAGAACTCCCAAACTACAAAACTACAAATTACTAAACCCTCTCGAGTTCCTGCCCGATAATATGAGAGATCGATATAAAGTGCGATCTCTACGGCACAGGTGAACTCTAAATGGACTTTAAATTTACGGCAGAGCAGGAAGCGATTTACCGAACTGCTTTGAATTTCGGAAAGACGGTCAAAGCGCGAGCTGATCGTCAGAGCTTTGACATCTGGAAAGAAGCGGGCGAATTCGGGCTCTTGGGGCTTTGTATTCCAAACGAATTTGGAGGCATGGGGCTGGGAGCAGTCGAAACTGCCCTAGGACTTGAAGCCTTTAGCAAAGGGAGCCAGGACGCCGGACTTGCCTTTTCGATCGCAGCGCATCTTTTGGCCTGCGCCATGCCTATTGCCGAAGTGGCCTCTGCAGAAATGAAGAAGGATTTTCTTCCCAAGCTCTGCAGCGGTGAGAAAATTGGCGCCAACGCAATTACCGAGCCCGAGGCTGGCTCAGATACTTCACTTCTTAAGACTACAGCTGAAAAAAGGGGAAATTATTACGTTCTAAATGGGATCAAAGTTTTTATCACCAATGGCCCCATTGCGGATGCCTTTATTGTCTATGCAACCACAAATCGAGCCCATGGCTACAAAGGGGTCAGCGCCTTTTTAGTAGAAAAGGGAACGCCTGGCCTGAGGGTCGGCAAGGATTTGGAAAAATTTGGACCCACCCATTCTCCATTTGGAGAACTTCATTTTACAGATTGTGAAATTCCAGAGCAGAACCGAATTGGAAACGAAGGAGTCGGCAGCGATATTTTTAAGCTAGCCATGAATTGGGAAAGGGCTTGTCTTTTTGCGATCTACATCGGTCAGATGGAATCTGAACTCGAACAAGCCGTTGAGCACGCAAAGAATCGCCGACAATTTGGAAAGGCGATTGGCCGAAATCAGGCCATCTCACATCAAATTGCGGATATGAAGATTCGACTCGAGGCTGCGAGATGGCTGCTCTATCACGCCTGCTGGAAGCTGGATCAGAAAATGGATGCAACCTTGGAAATTTCCATGGCAAAAGTGGCCATTAGTGAGGCGGCGGTGGAATCCAGTCTCCGGTGCATTCACATCTTTGGTGGATCGGCAATTCTCATGGAAAGTCACATTTCAAACGGTCTTAGAAATGCCGTTCCCAGTACACTTTTTTCTGGGACCTCTGAGATCCAACGGGACCTGATTGCTAGGAAACTGGGGCTATGAAACTTCATCAACTCATGGAATCGAGTGCTCGCAAAAATCCCGATGCCGTGGCGCTTCATTTTGGTAATCATTCACTCACCTATGGCCAACTGGATCTTTACAGTCAGCGACTGGCTGTACAGCTTCAACGCCTGGGGGTTGGGCCTCATCATCGAGTTGCGATCTGGTCAGAAAAATCTCCTTGGGTAGTAGTGGCCATGCAGGCAATCTTGAAGCTCGGGGCAGCCTATGTGCCCTTAGATCCTATGTGCCCTCTCGAGCGTGCCCGAGTGATTTTATCTGACTGTGCTGTTCATGCGATTGTGACTACCCAAAATCGGGGGAGCTCACTCCACGGAGACCTCGCTCAACTCCCTCGGATTCTTTTGGATCAATTCAGGCCCGAAAGTCCGGGTGAAAAGGGAAGTGACGGTATTCCATCCATTATGAATCAAGATTTTGGTCGTGCTGAATTTACGGAGGTTTCAGAGAACTCTCCTGCATATATTCTTTACACCTCTGGATCTACCGGAACCCCGAAGGGCGTCTGCATCAGTCACCGAAATGCACTGGCATTCGTGGAGTGGGCAGCGTCGACTCTGAACGTCTCACCCGAAGATCGCTTTTCGAATCATGCCCCCTTTCATTTTGATTTAACGGTTCTGGATCTTTACGTTCCATTCCTTAAAGGAGCATCGGTCGTTCTGATTCCCGAGCTCCTGGCCTATGCACCTAAGAAACTAGCTGAATTCATTCGAACCAAAAAAATTAATCATTGGTACTCTGTGCCTTCCGTTTTGATTCTGATGATGGACAAGGGGGGGCTTCTAGAACAACACCTAAGCTCGTTAAAAACCTTGATTTTCGCCGGGGAAGTCTTCCCTATTCAGCAGCTTAAAAGGTTAAGAGAGTTCCTCCCTCAAGCCCGTTTTCTCAATCTCTATGGCCCCACGGAAACCAATGTATGCACCTTTTACGAAGTGGGAGAGATCCCCGAGAGCCAAGTGACTCCGCTTCCCATTGGGAAGGTCTGCTGCGGCAATGAAGGCTGGATTGCAAGAGAAGATGGCACTCGGGTGGAGAGCGCCCATGAGCAGGGGGAGTTGGTGATCCGTGGTCCAACCGTCATGATGGGCTACTGGGGAAAAGCTCCCGTCAAGGACTCTACTTATGCCACCGGTGATATTGTCAGCTTAGCTGAAGACGGAAACTATATTTTTATTGGACGCAAAGATCATCAAGTTAAGGTCAGAGGCTATCGAATTTCTCTTCTTGAGGTTGAAGCTGTGCTTGTCACCTCACCCGACGTCAAAGAGGCCGTCGTTTTTGTCTTGGGTGCGGGGCTAGAGGCTAGGCTCTTTGCCTGCGTTGTGGCCCACGATGGGAGAATTCCTTCTCTATTGGAGATCAAAAAACACTGCTCCAAATATCTTCCTCCCTATATGAATGTGGAGGGCTTTGAACTCTTCTCCGAGTTTCCAAGAACTTCCACCGGGAAAACAGATCGCAAGGCCCTCTTTGCGGAACTTGAAAGGAAAATGGCTCATGTCCCATTCAGAAATTCAGCATGAAATCTGTAGCTTTATCGAGAAAGAATTGCTCAATGACGATTCCATCAGTCTGAAGCCAGAGACACCTCTTCTGGAGCTAGGGATTCTGGACTCTCTTAAAATGACAGAGTTAGTGGCGTTTATTGAGCAGCACTACCAGATTAGTCTCATGCCTGAGGACATTTCTCCTGCTTACTTCAACCATCTCGTGTCCATTTCCAAACTTGTAGTTGAGCGAATTCAGCAGGGGAAAAATGCTGCAGCCTAGTGAATATCAATTAGTTGTTTTAGAATGCCCTTACCGGATCTGGGATCATGAATTGGTCCAAAGCCTCTTTCCCAAGATGGTCTCCCTTAAGCTGAAAGGCTATCAAACGGCCTATGGCAAATACTGCATGCCGATCGACACGACTGACTTTATCGCCACCCACCTCGTTCTTTGCTCCAAGGAAGCCGGAACCCTGCAGCCCATTATGGCTTTTCGTTCAATCGAGTTAAACCGGTGTGACGAATACAACGTTCCTTTTTCGGCTTTGAGCTTGGTTAAAGCGGCAAAGGACGCCGGGCCGCTGGTTCCCTATGTGGAAAAATCGATCGCAGAATGTAAGGAAGCTCAGGTCAAACTGTACTATATTTCATCTTGGACGATTCGCCCCGATATTAGAACCAGCCAGCAAACATTGAACCAACACCTCACTTCTCTCTTCGCTAGTCTGATTTGGTTTCAGCACCATCAGCAAAATCCCATCCAGCTCATTGCTGCTGCTTCGATTCAATTCAGAGTGACTCATTTGCTAGGATTGCTTGGATTTAAAATGATTCAATACGAAGGAGTTGAGTGTCCGTCATTTGGTGTGGCTTCTTTGAATCAGACAAGGGCAAGGTTGATGGATGTCCGAGAGTTTAGTACTTATGCCCCTCAGCTGGCAAAGAAGTTTCAAGCTCTGTGGGAAAATCGAATTGTGGTCGCAGATGCATCAGGTAACATCGACTCGGATGATCAAAAGGCCGCTTGAGCATTACCTGGAGTACTATTAGGCTGCCTTCTTCAATGAGTCCATGTTTGAGTCGAGCCTCATTACTCTGCGGCAATTTGCATAGTAGTCCAGGAGCTCATAGCGTCCGGTGCTTTGATTGAAATTTGCCAGCGATCTTGCAAATTGAGTCAAATGATTCTTCCCGGATTTCGGGTCCATCTTTGAAGCTTCGATTTCACATCGACTGAGCTCCTTCGAAAAGGCGATAATGCCCTGCACCCAATCCTTTTTGAGAGTCAATGTGTGCTCCTTGCAACTGAGGTATCCGTGTTTGTTGAGGAAGGTGAAGAGCATTTGGCTGCCGATCGAATCATAGTTTTCGTTAGGAACACATTGAATAGGGTAGCGCAGGATTCGCTCACAAAGAACAAACTCCATGGCTCTTTGCTTGGCTTCCTCTTTCATCCAAGCAACCTGGCTGAGATTTGCAATGGCACCCACGTCCACTCGGAGTTCTTCAAAAGCCGCAGCAGCCTTTGAGTCTTTGTAATGAAGGAATCGAGGAAGCGGAAGGGCGCCGTTGTGATGATAGTGTTCATGCATCCAGGTCCACAGCGCCGAGAGCTGGGCCACCTCGGATGGCTTTAGGTTAAGAATGGACCTAAAACAGGAGCTATCTGTGAATTGCTGAATCATAGGGATGCTGTATTTGAAGTACCTCTCCACAAAACGATTGTTAAAATAGAAAACCTGGTCATCTAGATCTAGCGCAAGTTTGTTTTTAAACTTCCAATTCTCAGGAAAAAGAGCGACGACTCGATCGGATCTGAGGCCGGGAGAACCTCTCCTGAGGTTGACGGAGAGAGCGATTGCAAAGAACTCATCAGAGATGGCCTTCGGCACGGGAACTGTTTCGTACTCAAAAAACTCAAAATGAAAAGGGTCTGGAGCATAACGGACATCAAAGAAGGCGGCTAAGAAGAGCGGCTCCGTCGAAGACTTGAATAGGTTCTTTTCCTCACCATTCCGATCTCTATAGAGCTTGAGCTGCTGAAGTAACTCATCTCGGCATCTTAGGTTTGGACTGGACTGAAGAGTTCTTTCAATGGCCTCGAGCTGCTCTAGGTTGAGACGATCCGGCTTGTTTTTTGCTTGCGCAATCTCGTCTCTGATTTTAGTAAGGCAATCAATGAGCGGAGTTAAATAAAAATCGTAGGACGATTCAGCAATTGAAAGGTTTGGTTTCACGCGGGCAGCCCTTTAGTTTGTTTTTACGGCAGAGAGTTTCGAAAGGCCTGGTTTTTTGGATTTGAGAACAAAGAAATTATAGAATAAGGAACTTCCAGGCTTCGAGAGAGTGGAGGTATATTCCGCCAAAAATCGATCTACGGCCTTTTCAGAACCCAGCGTTTTCTTGAAAAAGTCGTGGGCATTTTGGATTCGTGCTGTGATCATTTGATTTTCCGTTTTTGCAGATTGATGGTCAAATGTCTTCGTAAGAACTTCCCATTGGAGCGTGCTAAATCCAGACTGATGAACCAAAAACGGAAGGGTTCTTCCAAAGTTCATATTTGGAGCCTCGCTTTGACCTAACTTATGAAGACATTTGGCGAGAAACGGGGTCTGAGGGTAAAGATTCAAAAAGAGCCCGTCCACATCAACCAGGTAAAGAATCCCGTTGGGTTTGAGATGTTGATAGAACCCGTCCAAAATAGTCGTTACATCTTTCGAATTGAAATGGCTGAGTACATAGCGGCAGACTATTTTATCGAATTTACGACCGAGATCCGGGTGAAGTAGATCGGCTTGGGTGAAGCCTAAGTTCTTTTGGTCTTTATATTTCTCATTCGCTCTTTGAACTCTTTCCTGGGAAAGTTCAGCACCGAGAATTCTGGCGCCGGGCTGCAAAGTGGCCAGGTAATGAGCCACGATCCCAGATCCTGACCCTGCGTCAAGAAGTTCTTCGCCCGGTCGGAGATCTAAATGGGCGAGTTCTTCCGTGTAGTCGTAAGAGGGGAGTTTAGATTGTTGATCCAGTCGGTCAAATTCGTTTTTGCTTTCTAGAACGTAGGACATTCATGGCTCCTTCAAGTAGCGTTAACTACTTCTCGGAAGTTCTAGAAAAAATATGAGGAACTAACATAGTGCGTAATTGTTTATTCGCATTCGCTCACTGTCTATGAGCGAATGAAGGGAGTTAGTTCAAACTGAGACGCCGGCTGTAGTCAAACTCAAAAAGGCAGTGGGAGTCTCCGCGGTGGACGCATTTTAGCTCGCGGACTGAAGCAGCGGGTTGCCCAATATATCCTGGCAATCCCGCAAAAACGCCTCTCTTCCATTCACAGATGTGGCGGCTTCCGATCCAGCGAAGCTTGAGGGCTGAAGCTACTTCTTCATTTTGATCACATCGTACGAGGGCTTTTTCAGAGTTCATTTTACGAATTTGATAGGCGTTGTTCTTTTCAAACAGGGGCATTAAATCACCCAGCATTTTCTCGTAGACTACTTGTGAGCTTTCCAAGCTTCCAAAGAGAGTTCCCAAATGCCCATGCTTATTGACTCGGGTCGAGTGTAATCCCATTTCCAGGTAGAATCCTGTCTTGGGTCGATGCGATCGATGAACATAACCAAATAAATCCATGTAGAATTGAAAATTAATGGGCTGATCTTTCTGTATCAACTCCTGCACCGAAATCTGGAGGTACCGCGCCGCTGCCACAGTTTGAAAAGAGCCATATTTTTTTTCAAGAAAATCGAAAACAACACGAGCGGTCTGGGTCCGACTGTACGCCGCTGGCAAGTATCTGCCTGGAATTGAACTCGTGTTTCCCTGATGGCGTTGGGCGAGCACGCCGAAATCAATTTGATTTCTAAAAATGGAATCCAGTGACAGATTGTAGCGTTCAGCCACTCTCAGGATCACTTCCAAGGGTACCTGCGCTCTTGGCACCAATAGGCTTTGATACTGCTTGGGTGTGAGCTCAAGGAGCTCCAGCCATTCGCTGGGGTCGATTTGGAGGGTTTCCCGGATCTGCCCTAGAACAGTCTTAACCTGGACCGAGACCTTGCCTTTGTTTATTGGGCCACTTGATATACGCATCGACGAAAAACCGTTGACTTATACAAGCACTCTTTTTCGACAATCGATACGGGCTTAGTTTGAGTGTGAGAGGTTGTATTTTCTAAAAGAAGTCTCTGATAGCGACAGTAGTGATCTTGAAGGATCGGGTCGCTTGTAAATTTAGATTCCCCCAAATGTTCTTCCGGAGTGACGGAAAGGACAACTTGGTGAGAATTTTCCTCCAAAATCTTCCATGAAAAGTTCTTTTCATAGAACTCGACGTTTTCGACAAATCTCCTGATGTTGCTCAGAGGGTTTTGATCTTTTAGGTAGTTATTCCCCAAGCGACCATGGATTTGGTTTTTGCTCAGCGCTTTTGGAATATTCACTAAATCATTCTTGGAGTAGTCGGATTTTTGAATCAGAGTTTTGAGCAAATTCAGCTCAAAATCAATGTTCAAGGTGGACCCAGTCAAGAGAAAGAAATCTCGATCCAGTTTCTTCGATTCCAAGAACTCGTCTAGCTTTTCTGGCCCTAGGCAGTGGGCCGCGTATTCAAGCAGAAGAGCGGTGTTGCGATTTGAGGTTGCCCTGAAGCGTGAGAAGTCCTTGGCAATTTTGAAGCCGCCTTCGTTTTTCTCATGTGAGATCGTAACGGGGGTTAAGAAATCAATGCATCCGTACTGAGCCGAGTCAACCGGGATCCCAGCCAACTCGCAGAACATCAGCCACTGTTCGATGTAAATATTCTGAAGGCCTTTTTCCATTCGAGAGTAGGCGCTCTGGTCGACTCCTATGTGCTTGGCCACTTCAGTTTGAGTGAGGTTGCGGTATTTTCTGCCCGCCCTGAGAAGTCGATTCGTGTTGCTGTACGCATTTTTTGCCATCAGTTTCATCCTAGTTGCATCAAAAGGGTGTTAAACTTTTCTGATTCCTCAATGTGTGGGCAGTGTCCTGAATGCTCAAAAATCTGTACCTTTGCAGAGATTTGAAATTCCTGGAAATACTCCCCATTGACCAGCTTATCCTTCTTGCCATGGAAAATCACGAGAGGATAGGGAAGTTCTGCGACGATTTTTAGTTCATCCAGAAAATCTCCCGTCTGAAGGGATTGTCCAATGCCCGGGCGAAATTTGGGGTCGGTGTTGCGCATCTCTTCACAGGCAGCACGAGAGAGTGGGGTTCCCTCTGCGAAGAGTTCTAGAGCTGCAGATTCAATCTGAAGGTCACTGAGTTCACCCATGAAAAAGTATTGTACATTTGGGTTGGGTTGAAAGGCAATATCAGGTCTCGCAGGATTTCCCAATGGCGGGGTGCCCCAAATGACCATCGATCGTAAATGTCCCAATTGGGGGCTTGCCTCAAGTAGGAGATGCCCGCCAAAGCTGTGCCCAACTCCTATGACGGAACGTGAGCTCAAGTTCAGAGCCTTAAAGCAGCCGGCAATACAATCGGTCAGTTTGGAAACGGAGTATTGACTTAAGGGGTCAGAGTTTCCGTGTCCTGGAAGGTCGATAGCAATGAGTCGGAAGCGATCTGCTAGTTTACTTTCAAACTGCTTGATGAAACTATTGGACGAAGAAGAGTTCCCATGAACAAAGAACAAAGTGATGTCGCCCTGGCCTACTTCTCGATAAAAGATTTTTGTTTCGTCTATTTTTAAGAATCCCATAAGATCAATCCTTAGATAGAGGTTGTTTTTAGGCAGGATTATATATCATAAATGCATAACAAAATAGCCCAATCTCGAGTCTGGGACTGCTTATAGGGGGAGTTCAACAATAAAGGTTGTGCCTTGGTTGAGCTGACTTTCTACCCGAATTATTCCTCCGTGGGCGAAAATGATTTGCTGTGAGATAAAAAGTCCAAGGCCCAATCCGCTATTTGGCCTATTAGAACCGAGTTGCTCATAGCGCTGAAAAATTTTTACTTGGTCGGTCACCGATATCCCCATTCCTTGGTCACTCACCGTCAATTGAGCTCGTTGTCCAATTCTTTGGGTAGCAATGCGAATGGGTTTTCCTTGCCCGAACTTCATAGCATTGGTGATGAGATTGATGATCACTTGTTCCAAACGTAGATAGTCCCAATTTCCAATGAGAGAATCGGCAAAAGCTAGATCAATTGAATAGTTCCTTTTCTTAAATTCCTCTTGAAAGCAGCTTGTGACCTCGTTTGCGATGGCTGAAAGATCCACCTGCGTTCGGTTCAGTACCAGCTTTCCTGTGGCAATCTCGGATAGACTAAAGAGGTTGGTGACGAGTTTTGAAAATATTGCAAGTTGATGACCGGTGGTTTTGAGGAGCTTGGAAAGCGTGGCTTTTTCAGGTAGGTTCGCACCTTCATTTGAATTCACAATTCTCTCCATAAGCTCGTTTTGGAGAATGAGTAAGGTGAGTGGTGTCCTTAGCTCATGGGCCACCATACAAAAAAAATCCTCACCCCAAGGGTCGGTATTACGGGCCTGTTCTTGAGCTTTTTGATTCTGGGCATCACCAACTGATTTCATTGTCGACTTTCTAAATGTGCTTTCGAGTTCTACGAAAGATGCTTATATGTGAAAATGTCATAATAAGCATCTCTTTTTTTTACATATTCATGGAATCCCAATTGCAGTGTGAACTCGGTCTAGAGGATCTTGTCATGCAACATCTTTATAACGTCTCTGAACATTTCTCTAAGACATTAGACGAAGTGCGAGGTCCGGAGCGAAAGCGAAACTATTTAAAACAGGCTCGAGCATGGGTGAAGCCGAGTATTGCAAGACGAAGCGCTGCAAAGGCTCTAGGCTATGCAGGGGTGAGCTTAGTGCTTGGTGCGCTGGGTTTTGCATTATTTAAAAGGCGAGGATATTTAATTTTTGCCGTGGGTCGGACTCAAGAACATTCTAACGAGCGTTTAGCTGGGTAACAATTTTATGACCACAACGGCAGCAGACGTGCTCATCGATATCTTGGCCGAGGACTGGAGCGTTGACACTATTTTTGGAATTCCCGGAGATGGAATCAACGGGTTGATTGAAGCGCTTCGAAAGCGGAAAGAGAAAATTACCTTCATTCAAACTCGGCATGAAGAAGCCGCTGCCTTTATGGCCTGCGGCTATTCCAAATTTACTAAGAGGCTTGGCGTCTGCATGGCGACGTCTGGCCCAGGAGGCATCCACCTCCTGAACGGTCTTTATGATGCAAAGTTCGATGGGGCAGCAGTTCTTGCGATTACCGGAATGCACTTTCACGATCTTCTCAATACGCATTCTCAACAAGATGTAAATTTGGATAGGCTCTTTGAAGATGTCGCTTGCTATAACGCCCGTGTAATGGGGCCGGCTCATGTAGAAAATGTAACCCAGCTGGCATGCCGCGCGGCTCTGGCTAGGCGAGGTGTTGCGCATATTACAATTCCTGTAGATTTTCAGGACATGCCTTTGAAGCGAAAACGCCCTCCGATGAAAAACAGGCCTCATCACTCTTCTGCGGTCATGGCTTACTCCGCAGATCTTCCAAGAGAGGAAGACCTGAGAGCTGCAGCAGATATTCTCAATTCGGGCCAACGGGTGGCTATCCTCGCAGGACAGGGTGCAAATAGCGCTACGGATGAGGTGATCCGGGCAGCGGAGACGCTCGGCGCACCTATCGTGAAAGCTCTTTTAGGTAAGGAGTGCGTTCCTGACGACTGCGTGTATACCACAGGGAGTATTGGGCTTCTGGGCACGAGTCCGTCTCAACATGCGATGGAAGAATGCGATACGCTTTTTATGATAGGGACTTCTTTCCCTTACTCCGAGTTCTTACCTAAACCTGGAAAAGCAAGAGCCGTTCAAATTGATATCGATCCTGAGCGACTTGGGCTGCGTTATCCGGTGCAGGTAGGCCTCGCGGGAGACAGTCGGGCTACGCTTCGAGAGCTCTTGCCTTTACTCAAAAGAAAGTCGAACCGAGATTTTCTCGAAAGTTTGCAGGATGAAATGGAGTACTGGTGGAAACTCATGGAGGAGCGCGGGACAAGAAAAGACATGCCCATGAAGCCGCAAGTTCCAGCCTGGGAGCTTGGAAAACGACTGAAGCCTGATGCGATTGTGACCTGTGATTCCGGAACGATTGCCACCTGGTGGGCAAGGCAAATTCCGGCGCGTCGGGGCCAAATGTTCTCTCTTTCGGGTACCCTTGCTACGATGGCTTGTGGACTGCCTTATGCCATCGCAGCGCAGGTTGCCTTCCCAAAACGTCAAGTGGTTGCCTTTGTCGGGGATGGCGGACTTTCGATGCTGATGGCAGAGCTCGCGACCTGCGCCAAGTACAATCTTCCAGTGAAGGTAATAGTCATTAAGAATAACACTCTCGGCCAAATTAAATGGGAGCAAATGGTCCTTCTGGGGAACCCCGAGTATGTTTGCGATTTACAACCGATTGATTTTGTCAAAGTGGCAGAAGCTTGCGGAGTGCGCGGATATTCCATGGATAATCCCAGAGAATGCGGAGCAATTCTGGATAGCGCTCTTGAGGCTCCAGGGCCTGCCCTGGTGGAATGCGTCGTAGATCCACAGGAGCCCCCATTGCCTCCAAAAATTAGTCCTGACCAGGTGAGAAAATTTGCAACCGCATTGGCACGCGGCGAGAAATACGCAGCCAAAATTATAACAACGCTGGCTGAAGACCAAGTGAGAGAGCTACTCTAACTTGCCACTCCCGAGCGATACAAACTTAACGATTCTAAAATTAACAGGTCTCGGGATTGCCATTTTGATTGCGATTTTGGCAAGAAATATTCTTCTTCTCACCTTTATCGGGCTTCTTTTTTCGGTCCTGCTGAGTTTTCCGGTAAGCCTGCTCAGCAGGAAAATGCGCAGGGGGATGGCGGTTTTTTTGACTTTGACGGTGCTACTCTCCAGCATTGGAGCTCTAAGTTTTTTAACTTTGCCTAGCCTTTCTTCACAGGTTCAATCAGTGGCTAAAAGGCTTCCTGATGCGGCAAGTCAAATTCAAAGATGGTACTTCAAAGTGACACAGAGCGAATCAGTCTCGCAAATTCTGACAGGAAAACAAATTGATCAAAAGATGGGCAGCCGGATGGATGATCTCATTGAATCCGGAATAAAGGGGATCATCCCCGCTGCGGTAGGCATTGTAGGGATCCTTACCGGGGTGATCTTTGTATTTATTATCTCCATCTTTCTTGTGATCAATCCGAGGACCTATATTGAGGTCTTCCGAAGTATAGTTCCATTAGATAGAGAGCTCCTGTTTGATGAGCTGTGCCGGAGACTGCGAAATGGCCTCCGTCATTGGGTGGGAGGAATTTTAATTGCGATGACCTTGATGGGGACCTGTACGGGGGTTGGTCTAGGTTTTGCGGGAATTGAAAATTGGCCACTTTTGGCGGTCCTTACTTTCCTGGGTACATTTGTTCCCTACATCGGGGCCATTTTGAGCGCAATCCCTGGAATCTTGATTGGGCTTTCTCAATCTCCCAAGCACTTTGTGTTGGCGAGTTTGGTTTATCTGGCGGTCCATGTTTTAGAAGGATACATCGTTGAACCCATCGTGATGAGACGGGCTGTTGAACTCAAGCCAGCAGTGCTTTTAGTGGGGCAAACTATCCTGTTTAGCGTTTTTGGTATTCTCGGAGTAATAGTTGCTGCTCCGTTACTAGCATCTCTTCAGATTGCAATTCAGTTTCTGTACGTGGAGAGATTTTTGGGAAAAGTTAATCCTCAAGTTAAACTCTGATCATCAAAAGTCACCCCCCTTTATTCTAGCTGCGCAGTTAAGCAGACCGGCGGAATCGGTTGCGTTCTTCCTCTGTTGGGGTTGCCTTTCCTGACACTGCCAAAGGCTGGTTTCCTCTGCCAGAAAACCCTAGCAACATGAACGAACAAGCAAAGGCAAAAGTCCACCAGGTTAGCCAACCCGGTGAGCTTGAAGCCAGGCCGATGATCCAAAGGGCAAAGAGCCCGAGGGAGAGTGCAATTGGACCGGTAACCCGAGCTCCGACGCTCGAATTGGGGCCGGCTGCGGCCGCAATAAGGAATGCTAGAGCGCCTGCTATACCGTCAAGCCAAACAAACCACATGGGGCTATTTGGGGAGCCCAGTCCGACGAGCCAAAGGACAAGGAGCCCGACGCCGAGAACGGATGAAATTCCTCTTGTCATAATAACGTCCTCCTTTCGAGAGTACCTTTAAAATGATGCACAACCTCTGCCAATGGCCCCCGGTCGGCTCATTAGTTTAGGTATTATTTTGTAAATTTAGAAGTATGGTTTATAGTTTCTATTATGGAACTAAATATTCAAATGGAAATGAAAAAGAGACTTGTTGATTTGATTGGAGATGGTCAAGACAGGTTAAGTCTCTTTAAGAAAGGGGAGCCTTTTCCTAATATTGTAATCGACGATTTTCTGCCGGAGGATGTGGCGGAAAAAGCTTTCTTAAATTTCCCCGATATTCAGTCGAGTGCTTGGAAGACGTTACCTACTGAGGATCAAAGATACAAATTGGCGACGAAAGATGAGAGGGACATACCCGATGTCCTTCGGAGTATCATTCATGAGCTCAATTCAGGCCTGTTCTTGGATTTTCTTGAAAGGCTCACCGGCATCCCAAATCTCATTGCCGATACGAAATGCGTTGGAGGTGGACTTCATCAAATCAAGAGGGGAGGCAAGCTGGCTGTTCATCTCGATTTCAGTCACCATCCTGGCAACCAGCTTTTCAGGCGTGTGAACGTCTTAATCTATCTCAATAAGAATTGGCAGGAGAGCTATCAGGGGCACCTGGAGCTTTGGAACAAAGATATCACCCACTGTGAAAAGAAGATTCTTCCGATCTTTAACCGGTGTGCGATTTTTTCAACCTCAGAGAACTCCTATCATGGTCATCCTGAGCCTTTGGCCTGCCCGGAGGATGTGACACGGAAATCTATTTCTCTTTACTATTTTACAAAGAATCCTCCGGAAGGGAAGGAAGACGTCGTTCATAATACGATGTTTAAGTCTCGGCCGGGAGATCCGTTCTTTCTTTCAAATTTCTTCGTACGAGCGGCCAGTTCTCGTATTTTTCATGATCTGATGCCGCCGATACTTTACTCGTTTATTCGAAAAGTCTGGAATGGACTCGGTTCGAAAACTAAATAATTAACGATTGAATTAGGCCGAACGTTTTTTGGCCTTCCCAATTAACTAGACCTAGGTATAAAATTCCAGTGAGTAAAGGAGGGTGTCAAATGCTGAATACAATAAGAATCCAGATGTGTCAGATTCAAGCTTACATTGAAAGCGAAAGCTTTGAAAATGAACTCGACCTGTTTGCCCAAGAAATCAAATTGAGCTTTGAGCGAGATATTTCCTATCAGGGCCGAATGGTTCTCAGGTCTGAGAATAGAAGAAATCGAGTCGGCCTTAAGTTAAGTCTAATTTTGAAAAAATGCGGAAAAACTACGCTCGAAGCTTCAGGCGTTGGGGCCGCTGTGGGAAGGGCGCTTGGACCTCAGGGAGCCGCGATCGGAACTTTTGTAGGCGGTTTTAGCGCGATCCTTTACTACGCCTCGATTGCGTATGGCGTTCGAAGCTCTGATTATCTTAACCAGGCAACAACAGTGTAGGTTGATTCAAAACGGAATGGGTAGTAGCGTTGGATCATTTACAAGGGAGAGTAATTCTATGAAGGTATCTCGAATTCATGCAGCATTGGTTGGAATCGTGGGTTTTGTGGGTCTTTCCTATGGTTTGCAAGCCAAAGCACACCATGAACACGCGAATGGTCCTTGTCAACAAATCAAGAAGGCATGCGAAGATGCTGGATTTGTCCAGGGAGCTGCTAAAAAAGGTAACGGACTCTGGGTGGATTGCATTGATCCAATCATGAAAGGCACTGCTCAGCCTGAGAAGGCTACGAAGGCTTTACCTAAGGTGGACTCTAGCTTAGTTTCTGAATGCAAGGCAAAGCATCCTAAGTTTGGAGAGGGCGCTGGATCCCATTAGGTTGGGAGTAGGGCGTCGGGAACCTTGGAGTCTGGAACCTGGAACCTGGAACCTGGTACCTGGAGCCTGGAGCCTGGAGCCTGGAGCCTGGTACCTGGAGCCTGGTACCTGGAGCCTGGTACCTGGTACCTGGTACCGAAATCCGAACTCCGGTTCCTGTTGCATTAGGTGCTGCTGGGCGAGGACTGCTTGAAGACCTGAACTGCAACCATTCAGATTAGATTTCTGATCGTGAGCCCCACGCTCTTTTTTGTTTTTGAGAAAAAGCCCCTCAACAAGTGAGGGCTTTTCCTCAAAAACAAAAAAGGAGCTTATCGTGGTTCACAACAATTTCAGATCGTATCAAGTTGCAGTTCAGGTCTTCAAGCAGTTCCGTACTCTACAACTACCGTCCTATCTCAGGGACCAGGGCCTCAGAGCTGCTTCCAGCGTGGTTCTCAACCTGGCTGAAGGTAGCGGCAAGGATTCACCGGCTGACCGTAGGCGGTACTACCAGATCGCCATGGGCAGTGCCCGGGAAGTTCAGAGTATCCTAGATTTAGCAGATCAGGTCCCCTCATCACTCCGTGAGCAAGCTGATCACCTCGGTGCTTGTATCTATAAGCTCTGCCGGGCTCAATAGGTGAGCGTCACTTCCGGGCATGGATGCCTGGAAGTGACATCCTATCCAATTATTCCTAAAGTTCTTTTCTCTTATTAAGAACCAATGAACGGATGACTAAACCACCAGAACTCAGCCTCGATCAGCTTAAAATTCGCAAATATCAACGGCTTCTATATAAAGAAATCGAGGGGATACCGGGTTTTCCAAAGTTAAATTGCTTTATCTGTTCTTTTGCCAACGCTCGTGAACGTTAGTCGATGAGAGAGACAATCGAGAAGGTAAATCGCAAGTCGGACTTCCGTGTCCTAACTTGCTGGTAACCTATAGAGCCCGGCAGAGTTTATAAACGCAAGCGCCGAGGTGATCAGCTTGCTCACGGAGTGATGAGGGGACCTGATCTGCTAAATCTAGGATACTCTGAACTTCCCGGGTACTGCCCATGGCGATCTGGTAGTACCGCCTACGGTCAGCCGGTGAATCCTTGCCGCTGCCTTCAGCCAGGTTGAGAACCACGCTGGAAGCGGCTCTGAGACCTTGGTCCCTGAGATAGGACGGTAGTTGTAGAGTACGGAACTGCTTGAAGACCTGAACTGC
>Ga0206829_10195_pt2 | contig 18141 bp, 13 predicted proteins | sample Alteio_BWOrgCont_75_FD_152862 | JGI IMG/M metagenome (GOLD analysis project Ga0206829, IMG submission 152862) | Enriched cells from forest soil in Barre Woods Harvard Forest LTER site, Petersham, Massachusetts, United States -... | ecosystem: Environmental > Terrestrial > Soil > Temperate forest >... | reverse complement strand
CCGTACGAGATCGTACTTTGCCAAGGTTGCCAATAACTATCATGACCATAAGAATAGAGGATATCTGATACTTTATTAGCAGAGTTTTTATAATCTTCTACTAACCAAAGTAATCCTAATTGGCTTTTTTCAAAACTTTTGCTCAAAGCATATCATATCAATATGACGCTTATGATAACCCGATTTATGAAAGCTGGAGCGATAGCAAAGGAAAAAACTATTTAAAAAAATACACGTACAACTATTATTGCCAACAAAATAATACATGTTACTGCTACCCGATAAATCTATATACTATCGCCGATTCATCAAGAATTGATTCCACGATCCAGGCAGGATTGCAATTTGTCATTACAGATGAACTTATGGATGTTACTGATCCGACCGACACCTTGGAGATAGACTTAAAACAAACGCACCCGAATTTTAAAAATGGGATTTTTACAACTGATTACCTGGCCAGTTCTGCGCTGCAAGCCCCGCTCCCATTAAGCACTTTTCATGCATCGCCACCTGCTACTGTCCCGGCCGATGATTATCATAACATTTTTTACATCTACAATTCTTATGTTCCCAATAAATTAAGTTTTCTCTATGACGACCATTCAAATGTCATTCAATCGTACGACCAATATACCAGGAGACATTCGAGCGCTATATGGGATACCTATATCGGCGAAAAAATTGCCAGTGTCAGCAATGCGAAATATGGCGATATAGCCTATACCAGTTTTGAGGGTAATTATTTAACTGGCTCTTCCTTAGATTATTCAAAAGGAAACTGGCTTTTTGATCCTTCATATATTGATAATTTTGTCAGTTCAGTGACGGGGCATTGGCATTATGATCTTTGGTCCGGGAATAGTGGCACCAATATCACATCAAATTTTTCTCTTGCAAATAATGAAAATTACATCCTTTCCTTTTGGCTAAATGTAAACGGAACGCTCCCGACCGTGCAAATGGGTTCAAGCAATATAACAATCAGCCAGCAGATTGTACTGAATAATGGATGGACCTTGTTTACGGCTAATATTACCGGCAACGGTAATCCCATTATCATAAGTCAGAATACCAGCACAACCATTATAGGAATTGATGAACTAAGGTTATACCCAGCAAACGCCACTATGCGAACGGCAGCCTATGAACCTCTGTTCGGTATAGAAAGCATCTGTGATGAACGTAATAATATCATACATTACCAATATGACCCCATGGGAAGGTTAAATATCGTGCGCGATATTGATGGCAATATCCTTTCTCTCTCTTCACATATAGTTGACAACATTGATAATTAACGCTATTCAAATTTTATTCAAATGAAAAATGCATTCATTACACTCTTCAATTTTATAGTTTTCGTTCTGTGGTTTCAGTTGTCTTCCGAAGGGCAAAACATGCCGAATTCCTCCGGGCCGCCTGCGATTAATTTTTCTGTCACTATGCCATCACAATCCTATTCGCCCACCCAAGGCAGTTCGCCTACTTTTTATTTTAATTACGACCGCACCTGGGTGCCGCAAATACCTGTAACTAACAGCAATAATTCCATATTCAGCTTAGGCAGCAATAATAACAGCAGCCAGATCGCATCCACATTGGTTTCCACTTACAAGAATGGATGGGGTGCACCCATACAGCAAATAGCCAGGGGAGGCTATTTAGGCAATAACGTAGTAAGTCCCAGTGACCTGAGGCCATCTATCACAAAGACAGATTGGCTGCCTTATACTATCACTTCACAAACCCAATTTCAGTTAACAGCATTCTCGGACGAAAATACTTATTATAATACTCCTGCTAACGGATACAGCGCAGAAGGCGGGACTTCCTACAGCCAAACAATTGCTGACTATTCTTCCGGCACGCCGACAAGCAACACTTATATGCCCGGTGCTTCATTTGTTGGCCAAAATGTTGGGACCACCAGTACTGTAAGCTATAACCTTGCCAATGATGTACTTAATTTTACAATCGGCAGCTATGGCAGCAGTAATTTGCCTGTGGCAAACGGATATTACAATCCTAATATGCTAACGCTTAAAACTTCGAACAATGCGAACGGTTTGAAAACAGAAGAGTATTACGATATGGATAACCTGCTGGTGTGTAAAAGGGTACTGGAGGGTACGAATGGCAACAATACCCCCCATTGGCTTTCCACTTATTATGTCTATAACGACATGAAAAAACTTGCCTTTATGCTGCCCCCTACAGCAGTGGAAGCAGGCGTTGTTATCTTTCCATATCTTATTAGCACCACAACGGTAAATAATTTGTGCTATTCATATGTTTATGATCAATTCGGAATGTTGATTACTCAAGGAATACCAGGACAAACCGGTTATAACTACACAGTGTATGATTCCAAACACCGTCCGGTATTATATCAATCGCCTTTATTGAACTCCACGGGCCAATGGAAATTTTTTATTTATGACACAAAAGACCGTGTTGTTATGAGCGGACTGGTGACAAGCTCCAATGCCTGGACTGACTGGATGAATGCTTTGTTCCCCACAAATTATACGTATTTGCAGAATAATACGCCCGGCACTTTGCTCTACTATCTCATAACTGATTTTAATGGCACTTACCCCACTGCAATAACAAACTGCGATATCCAAATATTTAATTATTACGACCAATATCCATCCAGCGACCCCGTTCTTTCCGCAGCAGTGTTTAATAACAATTTTACTTCGGACTATATAAACCTGCCCCAGTACGTTATGCCCCCTTCCTCTCCCTGTTATGTAACAAATGGTTTGCTTACCGCAAGCAAGGTAGAGGTAATTAATAACACCTACCTGCCCAGTGCCTGGATATACAATGTTTATTATTACGACCAGAAATCAAGGCTTATACAAAAACAGACAGTTAATCCTTTACATCCCAGCTATAGCCCGGTATGGGACGTAACTACCTACCAATATCTTTTTACGGGGCAGAAAGCCCTTGAAATTATGGTTTATAATGACGATGCCACCAACACGAAACCCAGCACCAAGATCAAAAACGAATATGTTTATGATATTAATGATAACGGCAGGCTAAAATATGTATGGCAGGCATTGGACAACAATGGCTACAAGGAAATTGCAGAATACCAATATGATGACTTCGGAAGGGTGCGCTTCAAAAACCTGGGCGGGGTGGAAGCGCGAAATTACTCGTATAATATACGCGGGCAGCTAAGCGGCATTAACAGCGATTATGCGCAGAACGGCAGCGCTTCGCCGCAGGCAACAAATACCACTTTTGGCTGCACCTTAAGTTACGATTACGGTTTTTCAATGCCACGCACTGATGGAAAAATTTCAGGCATGACCTGGCGCGGAAGCGACGTCAGTTACCAGCGTGCTTATGGATATGAGTATGACATTATGGGCAGGCTGACATCGGCTGATTTTAATGAGCAGTGGACAAATGGCTATTTCTATACAAGCTGGAATCATTCAAGCCATGACTATAGCATGTCGAACGTTAGTTATGATGACAACGGGAATATGCTTACGATGAACCAGCGGGGCAATCCCCTGATCAACCCCACAACTCCTCCCGGCCCTGTGCCTATTGATGTACTTACTTATAATTATATTGGCAACCAGTTGCAATATGTTGCAGATTCGGTAAAAACCAATTATGGCCTGGGCGATTTCCAGGATGTTACTGTTAATTGTAATGCTTACTATAGTAATCCGAATGGGCCGCCGGGGCCGAGCATCTGTGCAGATTATGCTTACGATGTGGACGGCAACCTCGCATCAGATTCCAACAAGCATATCACTAATATCAGCTACAATTACCAGGACCTTCCTGTTTCGGTTAGTTTTGCCAATGGCAGCTATATTAATAATACATACGATGCCAATGGAACTTTATTAGTAAGAAATATACACGACCCTACTCAAACGCCTGTGGAGGATGATTGGTACAGGTATTTCGGGCCTTTTGTGAATCGTAACGACAGTCTCTTATACCTGCTACATGATGAAGGCAGGGCAAGATGGAGGTCCGACAGTTCCTTTTTCTCATACGACTTTTTTGTAACCGACCATGTAGGAAATGTGCGCAGCGTTGTGACTGCAAATCCTTATTCCCCGCTTAGTTATTGGGCAGGCTATGAGGTAGCCAATGCTAATTTTGAAGACGCTATATTTAATAACGTAAGCAATATAGCCAGTGCAAAGCCCGACGGGTCATCGGGCGACCAGATGGCAGGCCTGATGAACGGGGCAGATAGCAGCCGCATAGGTACTTCTATAATGCTGCATGTGATGTCTGGAGACAAATTTGACCTGAGCATAGCCAGCTATTGGGACCAGGACTCTTCGGGCTATGCCGATAGCAGCACCATGGCCTCCTCCTTATTCGCCACTTTACTGATGGGCGACGCAGGCGAAGGCATGGGCGGAGAAAGCGGAGCATCAGGCCTGGTAAGCAGCATGTATAATTCCTTATCGGCCAACCTGGGCGCCTTCCAGGGCATTGTAGACGAGGCCACAGATTCGGCCGTGCCGATGGCATACCTTAACTACCTGGTGTTTGATGAAAATATGAATTTTCTGCCGCAGCAAAGTGGCGCAGTGCAGGTGGGCCCAACGCCAGGCGCCTGGCAAACGATGCAAGTGCCCACCATTACCGCCCAGCAAAATGGCTACCTGGTGGTATATGCAAGCAATGTAACGCTGTCGCCTGTATGGATGGACCATTTCTCTATTTATGTGTACCAGGGCAACCTCTTGCAGGAACAGAACTATTATCCATACGGGCTTAGCATAAAGGAAGGCCAGAGCAGCAACCCCCTGAGCCAGCCCAGCAATTATAAATTTGAAACCAACCAAAACAACGAAAAATTGGGCCTGTGCCTGGACGATTTTAATTTCAGGCAATACGACTACCAGACAGGCAGGTTCATCAATATAGACCCAATGGCGGATGAAGGAGGGCAAGAGGTTTACTCCCCCTACCATTTTTGCGCCAATGACCCTGCTAATTATACCGATCCGATGGGATTAGATGGTCATGTTGACCTTCCGGGAGTTACAATTACAGGCCAGGAACCCACCCAAAATCCTATTCCAACTAGTATAGATGGCGGGATGATCATTTCTTCTGGATGGTCAGGGCCCGGATCAGATCAATTTAATGCTGGCGGTCTTGGTAGTGGTGGTGCTAATAATAGCTCTGCACCACAATATTTAACCATGATACCTTTTGTTTCACATTTGCCGGTTCTATCTATTGACCCAATCCGAACAGAAGATGCAGCCCTGTTGAATGTTCCTGAATATACACCTACTCCCTCTCCCTCTCTGACTGATTTTTTTGCGAGTCTAGATAATGTAAATAGTGTTTTACTTTCGTATAGCATACCAACTACCTATCCTACCGGAATAGGATTGATAGAAGCAATAGAACAAGGAGCAGGAAAAGTTGGTGCTGCAGTAGGTGCCGTTCTTACCCCTGCTTTAGGAACTGTCGTAGGAACCGTAGCTGCGGTACTATTGCCTGAAAATTGGAATTCACCCAAAAAATATTGGGAAGTGCCACCACCGCATATTATATTGCCGGTAGCCACGACATATTTTGCTGCTGAACATACTAAAGGAGCACGCCCAAGCACAAAAGGGAAGCATGAAAAAGGGACAGCAAGAAAAATTAAAGATTCGAAGGGGTATAAAGGCTACAAAAGAGTTGGAGGAGGTAGACCAAATGGTTGGAAAGGGAAATGGCCTCCGCAATAAAACATAAAATAGATATTAATTCATTGTATTAAACTTAAAAAAATGGAAAAAAGAAAAAAATATATAGATCAAGTAGTATCCATTAAATATAGTGATAGAAAGACGCCTATATATGGATTAGTCATTGATTATAATGAGAATTTTACATTATTAAAATATAATCCAGTTGATTTTGTCCTTGATGGCTATATGATATTAAGTCATAAAAATATCCAGGGGTTTCGTCGCGATAAGGAAGAGAAGTTTAAAGAAAAGATAATTAATTTAAAAATAGGGAATGCGACAAACGATAAGGAAAGAAATATCCCTTTGACGAATCTACATGCGATTCTTTTATACCTAAATGAAAATTTTGGCGTTTTTCAATTTACCACAAAGTCTGAAAATGCATGTTATTTGGGCGGATTAGCTTCATTTAATGACAATCAGTTGTATGTGGACTTACTCGACACGACAGGAAAATGGATTAAACCTGCAAAATTTCGACCGAATGATATTAGAACAATTGAATTTGACACTGATTATATTAATTCACTAAAATTAGTTGCTTATAAAAGAAAATAACTCTGATCTGAACAACTTAAACTACAAATTTGTGATGGGAAAGCGATATGATATACAATATTGTAAATAATCCGTGTGGAAAACCCACATAAATAGCTTTATGAAAGAATTAATTAAAATACTAAAAACACAACTCGCTGAATTTGAGTCAGATTTTTCCTATTTAGAGGAAATAATGGGTTTAGAAAGTAAAAATGATAAATTAATTTTCGAACATTTTGATTTTTAATAAAAAAATATTCTGCTAATCCATTAATAATCCATCAATTTTTGATTTTTCTTCAACTTATAAATGATGAAAACTTATTACAGGAATATGAACTAGCCGATATTGGGAAATTATTTAGTCAGTCTAGTGATGTTTTTAAAACAGACATTAAATTAAATATTGAAAACTATTTTTTCATAAATAACATTGAAGACGACGAAGAGAAGGCGGCACTTCATTTAATTGAAACTAAAAAAAGAATAGCTGACATTTTAAAATCAACTGAACATTGACTTCGCATAAATCATTATTCTACCTCCACCTCTTCCCAAAGGCGATCCCCGCATATAAAGAAGCCTGCCAGGGGTAGGCTTTCAGGTCGGCCATAATGGGCAATGATTGTGCATAATAAGCAAGGTTTGCCCCAAGCGTAATTACCTGCACAAATAGCTTATTCTTTCCTGGCTGTATGCAAATGGCGGCGTCTAAGTAGATGCCTGGTACGTAATCAATCTCACTCAGCCCTTTGCTCCATTTGGAAGCCCCTAATATGGCATTGGCATTTAAAAACTTGGAGCTGTCAGAGCTATTAAATTTCTGCTCTTTTAAGTAGGGAGCGCCTGCACCAGTATCAGTATAGATCAGTTTCAGGTAATAAGGTTTTAACATAGCAACACTAAAACCGTAATTGTAGCGGAAGCTTACGGAGATATTGCCCTCCACCACAGCAGGCAAAAGCAAATGTTCCTTGCCCAAGCCCACCTGCAGCGTATAGAGGTTATTGATCTTCCCAAACACAAAAGGGGAAGGATTGCCTAAAGAGCTTAGGACAGGGTCAGTGCCTTGTTCTTTGATCTGCTTGTCATGCTGTATCTCAGAAAAACTGAACTGCCAGAGATTAGCTGCAGTGCTGCTCAACCTTTTTAAGTAATACACACAGCCGCTCCAGCCGTTTGAATTTGCTTTTGCACCAAACAACAAAGTTCTAGGTAAACTCGTATCCATGCCCCATTGCTCCACATGATCTTTGTAGTCTTTAAACGTGCTCTTCGCTTTTGCCTTTTTATCGCTCAATCCTTTTTTCACATCCTTGCCGCTGCTCCATGTATCATCCTGTGCATGTACCCTTAAAGATACAAGCATACTGAGCAAAGAAACACAGAGCAGATTTTTACAGGACATCAGCATAAAATAATGCATAAAATAAGACAAAAAGCCGATAATTTAGTACATTTTTGTACCGATAGAAAACAAAACGTACTTCGCTGCTGTGCCTTCTATGAATAGCCCATATACATCCTTTATCATTCATCTTAAAAGCGTTCTTTTAGCAGCGATATGCTTATTGAGTATCCATGCAAAAGCCCAGGAAGAACAACGGTACAACCGCTTTCAATACCACAAATACAAATGGAAGGCCCTGCACACCAAAACCTTTCATATCTATTTCCCGGCAGGCAATGACAGCCTGGGATTTTTCATAGCAGGCAAAACACCTATAGCCATAGAAAAGATCAAAAAGAGAATGATAACAGCCTCTTTAAAAGAATCCAATATCATTATCTATCCTTCTTTAGACCAACAATTCGAAACGAATATTGGCAGCTTTGAAAATATGCAATACACCCTGCCTACCTTCGTATCCAAAGGCAACAGGGCGCTGGTTGCATACAACGGCAACTACAGAGACCTCGAAAACCAACTCTATGAATCCCTTGCCCGCTCTGCCTGGGAAGAACAGATGAAAGATGAAGGCAAAACAAGCAATAGCGACAAGAATGCGAAAACACCCGCAAAGAAAAGTTCCAAGAACGAAACCATACCGTCCTGGTTCAAAGAAGGGGCCATACTCTATTTCGCCCACGGCTGGACCATAGAGGCGGAAGACAAATTGAGAAATAGTTTTGCTCACAATAATTTTACCGACTGGCAGCAGATACAGCGCTACGAGCCCAAATTATCAGGCCATGCCTTCTGCTATTTTCTGACAGAAAAATATTTCCCCACCGCAGTAGCCCAAACAGTCATCCAACTTAAAAAGAAAAAGTCATTGCCCAGGGTGTTAAAGCTGGTCACCAAACACACCTTAGACAGCCTCTATACCCAATGTTTTAATTATTACCGGCACAGGTTTGAAAAAGACATTGCGAAGAGCAAAAAAAATACAAGCGCAAACCCTATCCCTATCACATTCACGATACCTATCCCGCATAAGCAAGGCATGATCCAGGACCTGCTCATCAGCTCTGACAAAACATATATTGCCTACACATTTTTTTACTCAGGTAAGCGAACCATATATATTTACAATACCCAGAGCAAAGAAACTAACAGGATAGCCATTTATAAAATGCCGCCCTGGATAGACGACCATAGCTCCGACCTATATCCCTTGCTGGCATGGCATCCTGACGGAAAGCAATTGTTTGTTACCGTTCCCATAAAGGGAAAGATCCATATCAGCCGCTATACCGTTGACGGTAATTTAGTGGAAACAATACCTCTCTATGGAGTAGATGGCATCAAAACCATACAACCCTTATCAGACAAAGAATTTTTATTAACCGCCTTCCGCAAAGGGCAAAGTGATATTGTAAAATACGATGAAAACAGAGAGCTGTATACTCCTTATACCAACGATGCGTATGACGATGCTTACCCAATACTGAACAAAAAAGACAGCTCCATTATATTTGTATCAGATCGCCCAAAGAAACGGGAAAAGAAAGTATTCTATATAGGCCTGGGATACAAATCGGACACTCTATACCAGGGCATTTACAAGATACAGGGCAAAGAACTAAAACCACTGGCAATTGACAGCACGAGCTATGTGCAATGGGACAAACCGCTACAGCTTGCTAATGGACAACTCCTGGTAAGCAATACCAAATCAGGGACGGAACGCTTTTCATTGCTCGGCTCTAATGGAAACAAAGGAAATACCCTCGGCAACTATGAGCGAATTCAGTATGAATCCCAATCCGACCAAGTAGCATTTTATACAACAAAAAAGGACAGCATTTACATCAGCGAAGAACCCCTTGATGCATGGATGGCTGAAAACAAAGCATCTTTATCTGATACGGCCAGCCCATGGCTAACAGATTACAGAATACGCCAGGCAAAAGAAGCCAAAGAAGATTCCATACTGAAAGCCGCAAGAGACACTACTAATACATTCCTTGGAAACGTACTAAAACCAGTTGGCAAGAAGAAGACAAAAGAAACTAAGAAGAAAAAAAAGAAGAGTGAAAGTGAAGATGCAAAAGTAGTAAGTCCATATATCCTCCAACTGAACAGCGCCTATTTTACTGCCAAGATCAATAATGACTATTTCATCAACCGCTATCAGCCTTACCAAAACTACCAGGGGCAATTCAAGTTCCCCGAAGTGGGCGGCATGGCACAAGGCGGCCTCTCAGACCTTTTCGAGAACCATCATTTTACCATTGCTTACAGGATACCTGCAGGAACCGAAGGCAGCGATTTCTTCATTAAGTATGAGAACACAGAAAGGAAGATAGACTGGGGCCTGTCCTATTTCCGTAAAGTAGAAAGTCTGCAACCCGATCCCTACAGGAACTGGGTAGACGAGAACGGACAGCCCTACCCGAACACAGCCAAAGTAAAGACCCATTACTACGAGTTCTTTTTAAAAGACCCGCTCACCTATGATTGCTATATAGGCTTTGAAACGGCAGTACGCGATGACCGGACTATATTCTTAGCAACCGATAAGCGCAGCCTGGATTTCGAAGACTACACCGATCTCTGGTCCATCAATACCGTTTCCTTTACCTTGAATAAGCTGCAACCAACCCTGCCCTTCCTGTTTAAAGGGTTTTATATCAAGGCAATAATGGATGTATTCAAAGGACTTTCACAATCCGAACCGATCCTCTTCGGCAGCACGCTTGATATGAGCTACCATAAGCCACTATATAAATATATAACCCTCGTGGCACAAGTTCACGCAGGCTACAGCGGCGGCGGACAAAAAGTACTGTATAACCTTGGAGGCGTGGATAACAACGTAACGCCCAGAGTGGATACGAATGTTCATTTTGCACAAAATGCGCCTTATGCATTTCAAACATTGGTAACACCTTTCCGGGGATATTATCAAAACACCTTGTATGGCAATCAATACACAGTAGCTAATGCAGATATTTATTTCCCGATATTCCAGACCCTCATTCCCATAGAAACACCGCTGCCCTCCATCAACAACCTGCAACTAGGCATATTCGAAGACCTAGGCAGTGCAAAGGAAACATGGAATAGTAACCCCAACAATGCCAAATGGCTGTGGTCATACGGCCTCAGTGTGCGCACCAGCCTGGCCGGGTATCCCTTGCGTATTGATCTTGCCTGGCCGGGAGACCAGAACAGGCAGGCGGTTTGGTATTTTTCTTTGAAGTTGTAGATGCGAGTGAAATACTTTACCCAAAAAAACAAAAAAATCAAACCAATTTTAATTACAGCAAAAAATCGCCGTTTGGCGATTTTTTGCTCCTTGTCGTTGCTTAGTGCTTAATTCAATATCAGCTTGCTCTTAGCCACATCGCTGCACAGATCAAAGGCTGCCTGTGTGCGGCTTTGCCCTGTGCCGAACATAATGGACTTGAATTTGGCTTCCTCGTTTTTGTAATTCCTTACATTTTGAAAGTAGCCTGTTACGGCATTGTACGCCCCGAACAACGTGCCTTTGGTTGTTGCAAGCTGCTGGCTTGGGCTTCTCTCTGAATACTCGAACACTGCATCGCACATATTGCGGTAACAGCTTGAAAGCTCGTCATACTGCTCCGATTGCAGGTTGCGCAATACTTCCTTGTTGGGAACCATTGCAAGCTGTATGAGTTTTCGTACTTCTCCATCTGTTATCCGTACCTTTGCCCATTGGTTGAAAATGGTATCGAGTTCCTGTGAGAGCTTGTTGGTAATGCCCATTACCTTATGAGCCTCTTTGAGCCTGTCCTCGGCATTGGCGGTGTGCCGTATCTTTATGGTATTAGTGCAATTCTGCAAAGCGGCATTGAGGGTGTTGTTGCAGACTATACGAGTAGGCGTAAAGGCTGCCGTGATGCTTCCGTACCCATCATGCGACGTGGTCAGGAACAGATACTTTTCTATAAGATCATCAGAGCCTACTTTGATATAGTCAGGCAGCTTGGCGGTTATGAATATGCGCTCTCCCTTGCCTAATGCCCCTGCGGTCTCGTACATAATGCCATCGCCTCCGACTATGGAATCGAAGAAACTGAATGCGTCTATATTCTGTACTACCCTGTAGTCCTTGCCCACTATTCCTAAGGGCGTATCCGTGTCTGTGCGTACCGTTGCATAAAAGTTTGGGACATAGATTTCGGGGATGACAATATCTGTGTTGTCTCTATCCGCCTGTTGGTTTTCCGTGTCGTAGGTAAACAAGGGGCGTTTCTCTACGGTGAAATCAAGCCCTGCAAACTGCAATGCTTCCTTGCTTGTGGGGTAGTCCTGTACAATCTTCCCTAATCCGTGCCATGCTTTTTCCTGTACTGAAAAGAAGCTGTGTCGTCCTGTCTGTTCGTTGAAATTCAAATTGTGCATATATTGTTATTTTTTGGTTGCTGAATTGTGTTTAGAATGGGAGATCATCGTTTGTGCCTCCCTCTGTTCCTGCGGGTGCTGTTTCTTCCGCTCTGCCGCCTTTTGCCACAACCTTTACGGTGTTGGCATGGCAGGCAATGTTGGCGTGTTGCTCTCCGTCCTGCGTCTTGTACTGGTTCAGGTACAGCCGTCCATACACGGATACGATTGCCCCTTTCTTCAACCGCTCGGCAATGGTTGGTGTGAGCCAATATGAGCAATTGATGTAGGTTACAAACGTTTGTGCCTCGCCGTCCTTCGGCTTGTAGTAGTCGTTGATGGCTACCGAAAAGGTTACTACCTTTTTGTCTTTTTTTGTTGTCTTTACTGCTGCATCATCGCAGAGCCTTCCTGTGAATTCCATGTTCTTGTGTTTTTACTGTGAGAAAATTGTTACTGTCTGAATAAGGCAAACTGGTGCTCCGTGTGCCATTTGAGGGGTTTGTCGTGGTTAAGTTTGCGGGTGAGATAATGAACGGTTACTTCTTCGTTCAGAAGGATTGCCCAGGCTGCGGTTAGTGCCCGTGATCGGGTGTTGTACTTCCTGCGTCTCTGTATGTCCCAAGATATTTTCATCAGGCGGGACAGTCGTTCTCTTTGTGTTGCCATGTGTTACGTTTTTTGTGGTTAAACCCAATTCGGCTTAAAAAGCCTTACGGACCTTTGATAAGCCACAGAAGGAGAAGGACGGGGCGGCAGGCAAGGTTTTGCACAAGAAAATACGACCTCGACAGATCGCAGTCCTTCGTGTGGGAGTGTGGAGATTTTGTTGTGCAAACGCGCAAACGGAGCAGAGCGCAGACCTTGCAGGCCGCGCCGGACGAAGCATACCTTCGCTGTGGCAAAGGCCGGAAAAACGACTACCTGTTTGTAACTTAATTATAGAAAAATGACTTCAATTCTGCCTCAAAGTCTCTTATTCGGTTTTGGAGACCGTCAATTTCATTAAATACATGCTGGTATGCTTCCCGTTCGCTATTAGATAGTGGGCTATCAAGAAATGAAAGTTGTTTCTGAAGGTCAGCGAAATAAAAGTTAAGTTTACTATTTACATATTTACTTATAATAGTACTATGCTCCCGTATTACTTCAAGAAAAGCAACATTAATTTTCTTTGTAGCTAAATGAGATTTGTCTTTAACTGTTTCAATGATTTTATCTATTTTTTTCAATCTTCTACTTTCTGCTGATGCAATTAGGTTTGCAAAGAATGCGGTAAGCCCACCAAACAGACCAACCCAAGGGTTGAATAAAAAACCCGCAGCCAACCCAACTATTCCCATTCCCCATGCTGACGATATGCTGATCTCAGGATATTGAATAGATTCAATTTCAGGCGAAAAATCTACTCTCTTATTTGGTGGATTTTCAGATAAGATTTCCCTGACTTGCTTAAGATTTTCTTCAATCCATTGATCTATAAAAATTTTAATGTTATTTATTTTTGCTTCATACTCTTTGTTTGTATGCTCAATGCTTTGATTGAATGAATCGTTTAAGTATTTTTTGATTTGCTTATTATTGGGCAACTCCTGATTCAAAGGAATATTCTTTAGCCATTTTTCAAAATTTGCCATAATTGAATTCGTTCTCAATGAGATTGATTTACTCAAGACATCTGCACACCCATATAATTTTTCTTTGTACGCTTTATCTAGGATGGGAATCTTGTTTTTTACGGCACTTATCGAAGTTTCCAATAACTTCCTCTTTTCATTATCAATCAACCTCACTTTTAAAATCTCGATCAGAGATTTTGTACACTGAAAAAGTTCTTGATTAAGAAAACTCAATTTGGCAATTCCAAATTTGTTTTCATTTAAAATAAAGTCCCAGATACAATCATTAAGTTGTTCAACATTATCAATATCGGGAGTATTATTAGGAGCACTAACATAAAATATTTTGTTGTTTAGTCTTTCAATTAGATTGTACTTTATAAGATCATTTCTTACCTTTTCTTTTAGCTCTGCCAGAATATTTTTGGAAAGGAAATCAGTCTTGTTAAACACTAAAAAAACCTTATCCTGTGATTGCGTAAATTGAATTAGATGTTTTTTGAATTCATTTCTAAAAATGAAGCCTCCATTCTGCGCTGGTGACGCATCAATAACATAAATAATAGCGTTAACCTTTTGGATAGTTTGCCAAGTATATTCCAAAACTTCATCGCTCGCATCGTCAAGTCCTGGTATGTCAAAAATAGAAACACCACGTTCTAAATTTTGATTCTTAATTGATATTGAGATCAACCTTACTTGCTTAATATTATCCTCATTAAGACCTTTACTTTGAGAGGCATATTGGGCGATAAAATCAATGGAAAGTCTACCTTTTAAAGACTTGCCATCCTTAAAATATACAATAACCGATTCTTCTGAATCTGGGATAATTTGGATAGGCACACCTGTTGTCTGCCAGAAACCAACGGGGGAAACAGTTTTCTTTAATAAAGCGTTTATCAAACTGCTTTTACCTACTCGTGATGGGCCTGTTATAGCGATTCTATAAATGGATTGATCTATTTCTACCTCTAATGATTTTATTGTTTCAGTTATTGAACTAAAAGCAAAAGGTTGAATTAGATTTTTAAACTCGTTTAAAAAATCAAAACCTTGACGACGCAATTCAAAATATTTACCTGGCTTTAATGTTCGTCTAGCTAAAATTTTCCAAACATGCACATAATCCTTTAGTTTAATAACCGTAGATTTTGTAAGAGTGTTTGTTATCGGAATTATAAGAGTAATGCTCTTTTGTTTAGACCAATTAGGATTTGAATGTTCAAGCTGCGTGATTAGCAAATCATCAATCCATATATAATAAAATTTTTTTTCTTCGATACCATATAAAATAAGTGCCACCGGCAAATTAAATTTATACCAATAATGAATTTTGTTTGTTAGAACTCGAAAAGAAATGTTGCCATTAGATGCCGAAATAGTTTTAGTTGACTTTAGTTGAACTAAAAAACATTTACTTTCCAATTCAATATCATCTTCTATGTTCGAATTATTAGTTGTGATTTCAACTATTGTATCAATGCCGTAGTCATTTTTATTCCAGCCATGTATAAAATATGGGTCAATTAAATCTTCAAATTCTCTTTCAGATTTACTTTTTTTACGGTCTGAGGAGCCTCTAATTGGTTTTTTACCCATTACTAGTGCATGTTTCAAAGGTTATCTAATTTATTAATTACTTAGCAAATTTATATTGTTCAAATTTTAAATACAATTATGTTTCAAGGTATTTAGGCAATATTTGGATGGCAATAGGTAAAACAGTCCTGAACCGCATAGCAAAAGTGATTGCAACAATTTCGTTGCAATCATCTGCGCCGCTCGCCTCCGCGAGTACGAGCAAGGGGCTGGACTGCAAGCTTTCAGGGAAAGCAAAAGGGCAGCACTGTTTGGCGTGAGTTTTTGACCAAAAACCATGACAAACACGATAGCCTTGCGAGTTGACGCCGGCGAGCACAAACGACAAGAGCCTCTCGGATTGCAGGCAGAGCAAGCGAAGGAAGCGAAAACCTGGAGCGCAGTGAGCGAAGCTGTGGCGGCAAGACAGAGAGAGGCTCGGGTGCAATTTCCGACTGAGCCGCAGAAACTATGACAAACTCGACAGACCCGCAGTCAAACGTTTCCCTGTGGGGAACTTTGGCGAAGGGCAAACATCTCTTGCGCCATCCTCTGAAAGACAAACAAGATCGGCGCATGTGGTGTTTGGCTTGGCGTAGTTTATGCCGAATGAGGAAATTGTACGCCTATTTACCGGCAGGGTTGGCTGCTTTTAGAACGGAGTGGAGAAAGCAGTCATTAGAGATGTGCGAATGCACACTTTATTTATTTTAAGTAAATATATTCTTAATTTCAAACATTATTTATTAAAACAGCTTCGTCATGGGTAGAAAAACGTATAGAGTTATGCTGGTAATAATGACAATTTGTGTCTTAATGGTTGCAATCTCTAAAATACAACATAAAACTGTCATAATATCTACAAATCCGCTTGTAATAAAAGAAGAAAGGGGTATTGATAACGTGTTTTTTGCATCGTTTTTGGCGCCGCTTTGCGTAGCCCTTATTTGGGAAATTACTGTCATGTACAGCCGAGTTAATAAACACTATAAAGAAAGTAAGGAAGAACTGACAACTCTAACGAGAAATAAATTACATAACGTTCGCAATAATTATAATAACGTCTCCTATCTTATTGACAATCTTGAATTTGATAAAGTAAAAGATTATGTGGACAGATCCGCAGAATATTATTCATACACACTAAACAAATGGAATTCATATACTTGGACCATTGCAGATGAATCCAGAATACTCGAAAAATATTATTGTGCAGAAAAAATAGAACAAAAAAACGTTACGATAATTGAAGATTATGACGATCTGGACATTGAACATGTTTGGTTTCCTCCTGAAGTTCTAACGACATTGCTAAATAATTCTATGAAACATGCATTTAGAGATAAAGAAGGCGAATGCATTTTTAAAATTACAGCTAGAAGAAATAAGCGGATACTGAGCTTTGAAGTGCAAGACAACGGAATTGCTTCTCCAATTGAAAAATATCTTGACGTTGAGCAACCCAATCGAGGGTTAAATCTTTTAAAACGACGATTTTACAATCTTGCACGATTTACTAGAAGATTAAGACGAAAAAAAGATTTCTTTACAGTAGAGGCTTCCGGAAATACTGGAACAGCCATCAAATTCAAGTACAGATATGAAACTACCGCTTAAAACGCTATTAGTTGAAAATCTTGTTCCAGACTTGGAGGTTCTGAAAAAGAGATTGCTTAAATACCCTGACTTTATTGAGATATCAAGGGTTGCTATGACATTTAATGAAGCAAAAAATATTCTACAGTTTGAAACATTTGATTTGTCAATTCTTGATATAGATTTAGATGAATACGATTGTTTTCGATTAGTAGATGAGGTAGGTAGAGAGAAATTTGGAATAATCGCTTTGAATACAATAAGTGAAAGTGTTCTTGGTAACAAAGCTGAAAAAATAGGTCAATATTTTTGGCTTCCTAAGCCGTATTCAAACGGAAGTATATCAGAATTTATTGAAAAGTTAAGAGCAAGTATTCTTGTGACAGAAACCCAAAAGAAGGTAGAACCCAAGAATGAGTTACTTGAATACATAAAAAAAATACACACACATCTAAACGATCTCGAATCAAAAATTAAGATAACGAAAGAAACAAAAGAGGCGCCAATATTAGAAAATAATTATTTTTTATACAACGAAAAAAAGAAACACTTAAAGATATACCATGACCAAATTTTGTTTGTACATGGAGCTCGGAATACTCAACAAATAGTCTGTAGAAATGAGATTAAAGGATACCAATTTTTACCTATAACCGACACTCTCGACAATATTTATTCTAAACTTGATCATGAAGTATTTTATTTCTGCCAGAAAAGTTACATTGTCAACATTAAAAAAGTTATAGGATGTGACCCTGTTGAGCTAATTGTTTTTTTTGGTATAGACCCTCTTTACCCGCAAGCTAAGTTTACATATAACTTCCCTGATTTTATTTCATTTCTAAAAGAAAAAAGATTTTTAGAATGAAACACGTTAAAATATCGACTTCTGATTTCGTCCTCAGAAATAGGGATTTCGTCCTTGAATAGACCAAGCCTTTATTGCTCTGGATAGTTTTGCTGTACAAAATTATTTGTGCATGCAAAACCAATCATTTTCTCAGGAGGTAGAAAAGACCTAAAAAGAAGGGCCAACAGCGATTATGCTGCGGCCCTTTTATTAAAGCTATGTGTTCAGTTTGAGCAACCCACATAGCCGGGGCTATTCTATCATACAGACTATTTATAAGTCAAGTACTTAAGCCGTCCTCGGCAAAGGGTTGTTTCAAACCGGACACATTTCGTGTGCCGGGTATTGCTATTTGCATATACCCAAGCAAATAAAGGCTAAAAACAAATCTTAACATTC
>Ga0206829_10248_pt1 | contig 18142 bp, 12 predicted proteins | sample Alteio_BWOrgCont_75_FD_152862 | JGI IMG/M metagenome (GOLD analysis project Ga0206829, IMG submission 152862) | Enriched cells from forest soil in Barre Woods Harvard Forest LTER site, Petersham, Massachusetts, United States -... | ecosystem: Environmental > Terrestrial > Soil > Temperate forest >... | reverse complement strand
TAGACGTGTATGGAAGGAAATGGAAGCTTCGACAAGGAAAAAAACGTGGATTTTAAGGGGAATGCGCTTGAAACACTCCTTATATAGCTACCATGTACCCACATCTTTTAAATTAAAAAAGGAATATTGAATATTGAACAAGGAATTTTGAATATTGATTTAGAAGGTTAAATTTAGAAGAAAAGAAGTCAGCATACAACTATATTCATCGTTAACGAATTTCAATATTCAAAATTCCTTGTTCAATATTCATTATTGTTTTCTTCCTTTTTCCTTTATAAAAAGATATGGGTACACGGTAGTTATATATATGCAGCTTTTTTCATTGTCTTTTGCGGGTTTGAATTCTATTTTCCTAATTTTGCTTTTTAATAATTTAAAAGTATTCATTATGAAAACTAAAAATGTACTTATGATTTTATTTGCATTCGCCATAGCAGGCTTGAGCGCAAAGGCTATGAATGTGAGCGGTGGCATCTACGCAAACACTACATGGACGCAAATAAATAGCCCATATATTGTGACGGACACCATTGTTGTTTTTCCGGGAGTGACCTTAACAATTGAACCCGGGGTAGTGGTGAAATTTGATAGTTTAAAATTTATGGAGCTGAGACAGGCTGCAATTATTGCTATCGGGACTATTACCGATTCAATAATTTTTACAAGTAATTCCTCAAATCCGATGCCTGGAATTTGGGGGCGAATTTGGATTAATGGAGGGACGATGACTTCTCAATTTAACTACGTAAGTGTTAGTTATTCCACCAATGGAATCGGATTTGATTATCTATCAAACGATACCGTATTTCTCAAAAATTCCATATTCTATTTAAATAATTATGGTTTTGGGAATTCATCCGGTGTGAGCTATGTTGACTCTTGTATTTTCAAAAATAACAACAATGTTGGCTTTTCCGGCTATCACGGATATATTCAGAATAGCACGATATTAAATAATGGAATAGGTGCCGAATCTTATGGAATAATTAGGAATTGTGTTATTGATTCAAATCAAGTAGGCATAAACCCGCTATACCAGATTAGCAACTGTGTTATTAAAAATAATGGATTAGGATTAAGTATGCCCCATCAATATTCTGTAGTTGATAGTTGTGTAATTTCGCTGAATGATACAGGAATATTTTGTCTCGGGGGTTCGGTAAGAAATAGTATTATTGATTCGAATCTTTATTTTGGATTTACAAATTTCCTTTCACAGGATACAATCATTAATTGCCAGATAAAATCAAATGGAATAGGTATAAAAGATACTTCTGGTATGAGCATGATAACCCTTAATGATATTGAGGATAATGGAACAGGGATAGTGTTCGGGACAGAGATGATAAATTGTTTTTGCAATAAGATTTGTGGAAGTTCTACTTATGACGTAAAATATACTGTGCTTCATGGTTCAAATGCCAGCCTCCAAAATAATTATTGGTGTACCAATGATTCCAGCATGATAGCTTCACATATTTATGATGATATGATAATGTGGTTTTAGGACTTTTTGATTTTATGCCAATAGATACTATTGGGTGCTATCTTTCAGCGGGTATAAATCAAATTTCTGATCATGAAACAACTATTACAATCTCCCCCAATCCCTTCACCACCACTACAACCCTCACCCTTCAAGGCACCTATCATAACCCATCCTTATTCATCTACAACCTTCTTGGTCAGGAAGTAGAGACATTCCATGGAACGTCTCTACCCAATCAACAAATCACCATTAACCGTAATAACCTGCCCTCCGGTATGTATTTCTATAAACTCATTGATGAGAATCAAGAGATGATCTCTATTGGGAAAATGATAATGGAATAAGTTACGATTTACAAGCTGTTAAATCGTAAATCAAAAACTTTAAGTCGCTATTTGCTTCTTCAGTTTTATCAGCCCTATCCAGTTGAATAAAATTATTACCGGGTAGATAGGATCCAATTCATGCCAGCGTTTCCCGAAGTTTGGGTTCTTCGGATAACGGTGATGATTGTTATGATAACTCTCGCCCAGCATCAGGAAATCTATGAATAAAAGATTCTTCGAAGTATCCTTCATCTTGAAGGATACATATCCTAATTTATGAGCAAACCAATTGATGATAGCCCCATGAAAAGGACCCATCAGGAAATGAATGGGCAACAATAAAAACATCCACCAATGAGTAGCAAAACCAATATAAAAAGAAATATAAAAGATGCCCCATGCAATGCGTGACCACCATGAATCAGCCACCTTATCCATCCATTTCCATTCCGGAATATCAGATGTAAAATGGGTATCGAGGTCTATTCTTTCATAATAGATATTTGAATAAATCAATTTTGTTTTCCACATCATATCCCATAAGTTTTTGGAATATTGCGGTGAATGCGGATCTAATTCCGTATCAGCATAAGAATGGTGCATCCTATGCAATGAAGCATAACCCTTAGGGCTAAGGTAGGAAGCTCCCTGAAAGATAAAGCTAAGAAAGAAGAAGAATTTTTCAGCACCTTTAGACATCGTAAAAGCCTTATGAGCAGCATAGCGATGAAGGAAGAAAGATTGGGTGAACAAAGAAAGATACCAATGGCAAATAAAGAAAATCAAAATAGGCATATCGAAATATATTTAATTATTTAAGACCGCAAAGATAAATAAACGGCAGGGCATTTTTGAAGGCACAAAAAAAACCACCGGAATTTTCATCCGGTGGTTTAATCTTTAAACTAAGGAAGTTAAAAACTTAACTTATTTAGTAGGAGTTGGTGCAGGAGCAGGTGCTGGAGCAGTTGCAGGTGTAGCAGCTTTTTGCTTAGCACGTGCGCTCATCATTTTTGCTTTACAATCAACCATTGCCATGTCTTTACCGTCCTTGCATTTTCCTGCTTTGTCAGAAGTAGTACCATCTGTGCAGAAATAAGTGTGGTCTTTCAAAAGAGCAGCTTGGCAATGTGGACATTTGCCTTCTTTCTGACTTGTGAAGTCACATTTTGGACAACCATACCAAGAAGCTGGAGTGGCTTTAGCAGAAGCAGTTGCTGGAGTAGCAGCTGGTTTGGCAGCAGGAGTTGTTGAGCTCTGCGCAGAAACGATTGCGGCAAAACAAATTGCGGCAATTACAAGAATCAGGTTCTTCATTTTTATATATTTTATTTGTTATTAATAATGCAAAATTAGAATGTTAGCATGAATTTAACATGAACAGTAAAAATAATTTTATTGATTTAATAATGTCCAAAGAAAATGCCGAGGAGAAAATAAAAGATATTACTAATGAATCTCGACAATATCATCATGATTGATGTTGTTAAGATCAAGCCAGTGATACAAGGTTTCTTGATTAAACATTCTCCAAAAACTATCAAAGTTAGGCGGAGCACAAGCGGAGTATCCATTGACGCAAGGTTTATGAACAAGCTGACTTGCTAACATGGCATCAATTTGTATCTCGACTTCATTGCCGCTTTTAGGAATATATGCAAAGGCATCTTTTTCCTCCCAGTTGACCTTATTAAGTTGTTCGACAATGGGAGTTATTCTATTTTGAGCTTGCAACTTATTGAATGGTTCATCTAAGGAAGGGTTTGAGAAATTATCAAGAATGACGGCAATCAATAGCATAGAAAACCAAAGCGTTTTCTTTTTCTTAATTATTGAATTTATTAACAGACATGGAATCATCGCGAAGAAAAGAAGGAGCATATTCATAATACGTGGTACCGTTCCCATGGAAGAGATACCCGGTATTTTGAAAAGCCATTTGAAGAGCGTGAAATTGCCAAATCGCATGGTTAATAAGATGCAGAGAAGAAGGGTAAATACTATGGAAAATAAAGTTCGGTTGTTCTTTACAAAGTCCCTTTTAAAGAAATAAACTATTGAAGCAATTAATCCCAGCAATGGAATCAGCCCAACAAATAATTGCTGATCCCACCAAGGACAATTATCCCTCATTCCTACAGTAAATAACATGCCCCATGTAACAGATGCTTTGGGAGCGGAAAAATAGGATATGAAAATTGGGAGAGTCTGGAAAATGTTATTAAAAGATCTGACATCGGTCGCAGAATAAAGTTTCCAATACGGATAAGCAAGTGGGATAATAAGAAGGATAGAAACTGCAATAGGTAAAAGAATTTTCAAAAGATATTTTAATGTTAAGAGCCCTTTGGTTAAGGCTTCCTTATAATTCAGAATAAATAAAATCAGGAATAGAATAAATGAACATAAAGACAGATAAATCCCGAGATACATGGCACAATAGAACTCATAAATGATTCCTAACAATATAAACCAAAAGTATTTCAACTTAAAGTCTTTGAAGTAGCAAATGATCCAATAAATAACCAATGGCATGATGAATCTTGGAAAGGTTTGTGCATGATGAGACTGGCAGAAAAGAAATATTGAAAAAGCAAATATATATGCCCCTGCAGATGCAAGTATGGAATGATTGGTGAGTTTTTTTAAAACATAGAATGTGACAAAGAAATTAAGAATACAAACAGCGATAAACCAAAATTGAAAGGAAGTTTCCCTGTCGAATGAAAGAACCCGGAAAACTGCATAAATAGGCATGCTTCCAAGTAAATTATCCGATAGAGCAATCGCCTGCGGATAAGGATAAAAGAAAGGCGCACCCCAGAAATAATGAACCTGTCGAGTGATGAATTGATAACCGTGTTCAAGGACATACATATTGAAACGTGCATCACCCAGATCGCCCGGTATCATTGACAAATTATATTTGCAAATACCGAGGATGGTGAAATGAAGACCTATGAAACAAGTCAATATCGGAATCAACCAATCTAAATATTTGGGAAGTTTTTCATTCATGATTATTGAGCTATTATTTCAAAGGTTTCATTAACTGAAATGCTATCGGAGGTGGCTTCAAGAATATTATTGTTTGAGGGATTAATCTTAATAAACTTTTTATTTGTTCTTGTTTTCAAAGCAAATTTATTATTGCCCAAAGGAAATACCCAAAACAATTCCCATTCACCTGGTCGGTCGCGGTTTGCAAGGAGCATATTCTTGGAATCAGGATCGGCACAGACATATTTGTTTTCAAAGGAAATGAATTTTGCTCTTGCAAACATTTCCATCACAACATCAAATTCTTCCCATTTTTCAGCTACATCCCTGTTTGCAATCATTAAACCTTGACGGTCATGATCTGCACAAACATATTTTCCATTAGATGCAATAATTAGAACCTTACTTCTTTCGCCACCATTAAGAAAAGGGAATGAATCTGAATAGTTTCTTTCAGGGAGACCAATCATTGCATAGTCAATATCAGGGTGCTCAAGGCTTTCCATATATCCTTTTGGAAAGGCGAGCCTTCCGAAAATCTTTTTGTAAGTGTTGAAAGTCATATCTGAATAATGCATTACTCCGGTTTGTACCTGAAGGGTTTGGAATTGATTTAATAAAATAAAAATTACCAGAAGAGATATAAGAATATTCTTAGTTAAATTATTTATCCTTCCGAAGCCCTGAAAAAAAGCTCCCAAGGGCAATCCCATCAAAGCATAACTGTCTATCATGGGTCGAATACTGAAACTTCCACCATACCACCAGCACCACCAACTAAAGACGACATAAAAATTTACAGCAATGAAGATTAGTGTAGCGATAAAGAATTGTTTCTTGTTCTTCCATGCAAAGAATAATCCGGGAATAGCCAAAATCAAAATTGGAGTGTAGATAAATAATCCGTTCCGGAAACTGAATAATCCTTTAAAAATATGAGGATGCAAAAAGAAGAAGGTTTCGTCTCCATAAGAATAATAGATGAATTGCCCGGTCTGTATTTTCCAAAGAATCAGCTGCGGTGAAATTCCAATAAAGAAGCAAAACACTATTATTAATACCTTCGTTTTATGTTCCCAAAACATTCGGATTTTATTCCTGAAAGATTCTCTGTTAATGATTCCATAGAGCATCAGGAAAATAATAATTACAATATTTGATGGGCGAATGAGGGTTATCAATCCAAGAAGAAGCCCGATGAGTATAGAGAGTTTGAACGTCGGGGCTTCGTGCCATTTTATACTAAGCCAGATAAAAATACTTATTGCACAAAAACTAAATGTATGCGCACAGTCTAAGGAATAGGTAGTATAAGTATAAAGATTGGTGGCTAATGCAATGGCAAGGAGGGCATAGGCGGTGGTCTTTTCGCCAAAGAATCGCAGCAAAGTTTTTCTTAAATAAAACAAACCGATAAGGAAATAAATTAACGTAGCTAAACAGATAAACATGCTATACATATAAGAATAACCATTTGCATGTTCGCCAAAGAGTGTAACTAATAAATGTGCCGTGAGGAAAAACGGCGTAAGCATTATCGCGTAGCCACATGCCATCTTTGTATAATGATGCTTGCCATCTTCGGTGGTGCATCTACCGGATTTATTCAGTACTTCGGGAGGAAGTTTATCATTGATATAATTAAAGGTAAGATCGTGATAAATAAATGCCGCCGGAAGATATACATAATAAAAACATACATCATTTGCAATGACCGAGTCAGTCTTCCAGCGTTGATTAAAAAGCACTGAGGAATACACAAAAAAGCCGATGAGCAGAAATGTCAGTTTAGATATTCCAATGTTTTTTATCTTCATGAACCATTTGATATGGGGTATAATATAGAGAGGTATATTTAATACCGCAAAGAACGGAAAAATTTCCTTATTAATTTATTAAATAATTTAAGGTTAAAGATTAAGGATTATAAACTATATTTATTGAGTAAAAAGCAGAAGGGTTGCCTTCGGGGGTTATGGTCAATAATACTATTTATCCTCATCCTTTTATTGCAGCACCGCAAAAAGCGGATGCTGTCATAAAAGGATGAAAAAACAAAAATGCCTCCCGGTTTCCCAGAAGGCATTCTTAATTTATAATTCCTAATTTATAATTTTTCTTCAGTTTCCTCCTCCTCCTCATTATCCGCATTATCAACCTCCGTGATTTTAGTATCCTTATCGGTAGCAGCAGTTACGACAGCCACTTTCTCAACCTTATCACTCATTACAGGATTAACCCCGATAACCATCGTAGTATCTATCTTCATAAATTTCCCGGCAGTATATCCAATCCCTATAATCGTTTTATCAATATACCCAGCCCTCTTCAATATCATAGTATACACATCCGTCTTCAAAGAATTCCAAAGAGACAATCCCTTCTTGTTCCCAATCCTTTTATAGGGTGTCCCGTCAGAACCCACCAATAAAACATCATATTCGGTAACATCAATACCCGTGGTACTTTCAGCCACATGCAGTTCAATACATTTTTTTCTCGCAGTGGTCGAAGCCGATTTATATGCAATCTCTATTTGAGAATAAAACATCGCATTACCCTCCTTATATCCAAAAACAAAATTCTTCATAGATGGAAAGTTAGCATTCGTCAAAGTCTTACATTCAATAGCTATCTGCGCATTAGCCGCCTCCCTCACCACTTCACCATTTCCAAATCCAGGCACAGCATTATTATAATTAGTAATAGCAGTAGAATAATTCGTATCCATCAATGTAGTAACAGGATAAAACTTCAAAATCATATCAGCCACACAACTATGAAACATGTTACTCACTATCGTGTTTTTATCAGTAATATCACCCGTAGCACCCTTAGTCAAATCGGTAAGCGAAAAACTTATTTGACCCAATTTAGTAGGGTTAGCAGTAGCCGGAGCCTTATAATATTCAATCATCTGGCTCACCAATGTTATCCCCTGTCCGCCCATTATCAAACAATTAAGGTCCTTCGTATTAGTCAATCCTGCCACAGCACCCTTAGCAATAACATCATAACCCTTTATCAATAATACCCGATTATTGATTTCCGTTCTTTTACCATTCATATTAACATTCAAAGTAAACACCCCATTATAGGTTACCAGCACAGCCTCACCCTTCGCTGCCCTTTTCAATATCGCTAATTTCCCTGCATCCATATCTTTAATTTATAATTCCTAATTATCTTGCCCTTCCCCCCCTATAATGTCATTTCCTCCAAAAGTACGTCCATTATCCATAACTATTTTCTCTATCCCAAGGATTTTTCTAATCTTCTCCATGATTTTAGAATACCTCGAAGACATACTTTTTTCATCAACACTATATATTCCTCCTATTAACTTCCATGATAAACTATGTAAATTTCGCATCTCAATAATATCCTGATCATCTTTGCTCAAAGTATCAATGGCAGCATATATCTTTTCTATCTTTATTTTTTTCAAATCCACCCCTCCATAAAAATCAAAACCTTTAGTCATCCTCTCATAATCCCAATCATCACCCTCATTCCTGTCAAGAACAAAAGCATCACCCCCGTCAAAAAGCACCTCATCCCACTTAGCCTCCCCGTCATTATATTGAGCATTCTCATTATATCCAACAGTCTTTAATTCTTTAGGATCTTTCTTATGATTGTTCCGAACCACATTACGCAAATATCCCTCAAACTTCATCTGCTCAACATACCTCCCATCCAAAATATTATTCGAAACTATTAACAATTGATCATCCGTAGCCTCCTCTGCTTTCTCATCATTCTTATCATAATAAAAATAATTCAGCGTCTTCATCCATTTCCTGTATATCCCGCAAAGTTTCCCGAAAGCCCCTTTATCACCACACTTGTATGCCGCTATCAATTCAGAAGCATATATATTCCCATCACTCGGCAGATATTCCTCCTCCTCTGCATCCTCAATACTTTCAAAGGGCTTCTCATCCTCATAATTCATATTCTTTTTCATGCCGCAAAATTACAACCATTCCTCCAGTCATCAGTTACATAATTCTATAAATAACTTACATAATTCCGACATTCCTTAAAGGCAGGCTTTTTCAGCCTTCCTTTAAAGTATCAAAAGCATTCACGCATTTCCTGAAAGGTTTTTTTCAAGCCTTTCAGGTATATTAATCTAAAAAATTCCTTTAATAATTACCTACCTCTGTATCAAAATTTTCTCGGTTACCACCTCCTGGTTGTTTTTGTCAATTACTTTCAAGAAGTAGAATCCGTTTTCGATATTATTGTTTAAGGAGACCTTTACCAAATCGCCATTTTGCATCGAAGGAATTCCTTGTTGAATTATTCTTCCTAACACATCAACAATCTGGTATTGGTTTAATGCAAAGGTCTTGCCGAATATTTTTACATTGATTTCATTGCCGTTGGAAGGATTCGGAAATACAAGAGTAGAATATTGAATACCGTTTATTTCAGCAATACCTGTTGTTACATTGTCTTTGGAGAAATACTGCGATGAAGGAGTGGTATAAGTGCTATCACTTCCATAATTAAACTTTGCCAGATAATTATAGTACCCCTGACGATAAAAATAATAAGAATATTGCAACCCTGATTGTTGTCCTTGCGTAACGCTAAAGGCATTCAGTAATGCTGAAGGAGCAGGCATTCCATAGAGATAAAAACTATCAAGACTATATACTGATGCTTTATCCATCAATACATCATATTGAATGCTTGGACCATTGGAAGTATAGACCGACATTTTTCCCCAACCTACAATGGTATCCTTGCTTATAAGATTATAAGTGTGTTCACCGGGAGCATTATTTAAAGCATCGGCAACAACAGTCAGGTGAAAATTAGCTGTGCGATAACTCGTGCTACTCCATGCAGTGTTGATGGTACAAGGAAAGGAAATATGATTTCTAAAGGAAGTCAAACGATAAGTCTGGTCAGCAAATTTCAAACTATCATTGGCACCACCTGTGATAGCAGTCAATGAATATCCCTGCGCCGGAATATGTATTCCTGCTCCATACGCTCCACTGCTGTTGAAATCCAACTCCTCGTAAAGGTCGTAATACGTGGTGGCATTCAAATTTTTTGAAGTAGATACATTTGCTTCAATACCATGATGGGTAAAGAAGGTGTCGGTTTCTACAGCATAATCATTAGTTGCAGAAGCATTCGGAACATAAGAACCGTAATTCCAGGTTTGGTTAGTCCCCACGAGAGGGTTTGGAGTAAGCGAGGTTGTGTACCCATTCAAATGAACCGTGTCAGTTGGGAATGGAACGTTAGCTGAATCAAGAGTGATTTGGCTGAAAGCTATTCTTGAAAATAGCAGGATGGCGATAACTAAGGTAAGGTTTTTTTTCATTTTAATTAATTTTTTTGTTATTATATATTTTAAATTTTAGAAACTTGGTAAGGCATAATTGAATAAAGCAAGGGCGCAATGATACAATTAAAATTTGATATGTTAATTATCCCAAAACAATTTCGGAAGCCAAAGTGTGGATGCAGGAGTGTTGGCACTGTTGTACGAATATTCTGTTTGGGGATACAGGAATCTGCGTGGAACCCCATTAGTTCCGGCAGCGGGGTTAAGAACAGGATAGCCGAACCTTCGCCAGGAAGTCCAGGCTTCGGGATTGAGATAGAGCGAAATATATTCCTGGTAGCCAATAGAGTCCAATGCTCCTGCAACCGTAGCACCCGTTATCGTGCCATGCTGCGCCAGATAACTGGAATCGGCAGGAAATGCAATTCCAAACTTACTCATATTTGCATTCAGGGCATTAGCAAAAGCTGTTTGAGCCGCAGCATTCACGCTGTTTGAGATTCTGATATTAGCTTCGGCGATGACATATTGCATTTCATCATAAGTGATGAATTCAATGGGAGAAGACTGACTTCCATAATAAGCAGCCAAGCCATTTTGGGTATTCACTTCTGCAATGCTATCAATTAAAACACTGTATCTAGGGTCATTCGATGAGGAAAGCATTCCACCAAAAGTAGTCGGGGTAGGATAGTTTAGATATGCATAATACAGCGTGTGCCCGATTGCAGTATTATACCAGGGACAAAAAGTTGTTGGCGAGGTATAAACCAATCGTGCATTATCGGCATTGCCGGCGAAAGACAAGGACGCATGAGCCATTGCAGAATCTGCCATTGCAGCATTTCCTTTGCTTTGATGAATGAAGATTCGGGCTAATATCGCATTCCCAAACTTGATCCATTCTGCCATATTTCCTTTATAAATAAAATCTTCCGCGCCCGGCTGATTACCTGCAAGTGATTGAGCGTTTTGATTTAATTTATTAATGCCATCATATACCAATTGTGTGATGGTGGTATAAACGGATACATCCGTATCATACTTGGCATTTATGTTGGCAGTGCCTTGAAAGGCTTGCGAATAGGGGATATTGCCCCAGCAATCAACGGTCGTTTGCAATTCATAAGCCAGCAATATTCGCCCGATACCACTGTGTCCGTAATAATTCCCGGCATCAGAAACCTGGATGTAATTCTTGCAATTTTCCATGCAACTGATGTAGCATCCTGACCAGCTACTCTCGAAATTGGTTTCTGTAAATGTATAATTATAATATTGAATGGCAGCGGTAGTAATACCGGCGGTTTGTTGTGTGAACAAAGAAGTAAAATAGCTAATACCAAGATTACCTCCCTGATTATTCCCAATATTAACTTCTATAGGAGGCAGCAGGTCTCTGGGAGCCACATAGGGAGGGACGTTTTTATTGATATTGGCATCGGTATAGAAGGACTTCTTGCAAGAAGAAATCAGCAGCATCATTCCGATGGCTATTGTTAATAGAAGGTACTTTTCTTTGTTCATGGTATTATTGTTTTATTTTTAATGATTAATAAAGATTAGGAAATTTGTTTAACCTTAGTAGAAAACGAAACAAAGGTGAATCAAACCTTATTACCTTATTGCGGATGATTAAATAAGGAAATAAGGTTATATAGTCTGTCATGTCTTTGCTTTCTATTAAGGTTTTAGATGGTTGTTGAGCTATTATTGCCACTAAATACGTCATTCCGTCACGTGAATAAGTCACTCCACCGCGTAAATAAGTCGCGCCGTCACGTGAATAAGTCACTCCACCGCGTAAATAAGTCAGTCCGTCACGTGAATAAGTCGCTTCGTCACGTGAATAAGTCAGTCCGTCACGTGAATAAGTCAGACCACCGCGTAAATAAGTCAGTCCGTCACGTGAATAAGTCACGCCGATAGTTGCCATTTTGTCAGATTCCAACATTTAAACGAAGCCCGTAGCTCTTGATACCAGGCGTATTAAAGTAATCCATTCCCTGCCCATTCGTAGGTCCCATATTACTGGTTTCAGGGTCAACACCGGTAGATTTGGCAGCAAGAATAATGTTGTTCATATAGAATGTAATGGCGACTTTTTGCAGGTGCAATTTATGAACAACGGCTTGCGGCAATTGATAGGTAAGGCTCAACTGGCGCAGCTTGACATATCCGCCATCCTGAATGGTATTTTGACCCGCCCCACCATCTTGAGTCCCGATATGTTGCCAGTAATATTCGTTTTCAACGGCAGACATGGTATTGGCATTTCCAGGACCTGCAACTACATTTCCATTGGCATCAAAATGAACTACCTGCCCCGCAGCATTCAGATGCCCCATTACACCGCTGAAGACGGTTGAAGAATTCCGGTTGGCAGTGGCAATTCCGGTTCCATAATAATCCATAATAGCTTCTGTGCCTTCAAATATTTGCCCGCCATGGCGAACATCAATTTGAATTCCCAGCGTAAAACCTTTATAAGAAAAATTATTCACCATAGAACCGAGCCATTTAGGTTGAATATTCCCGATAGCAGTATCCTTGCTGGACACGAGGGGCATGCCATAACCAGCGTCGGTTTTAACATCATCAATCAATACCGGAGAGCTTAAATTATTAAGAATGGAATTTTGATAAGTAGTGCCCGCAATCACCCCGTAAGGATAGCCTGTACCTGCATAAATTGCAATACCATTACCAGCACCAATGAAAGGAGTGATGCCTTGGCTGGTAATGCCGGGATAAATCGCCGTAACCAAATTATTATTTTTGCTCCAGTTGAAGTTCAGATTCCATACAAAACCATTCTTCATTTTTACCGGAGTGGTATTCAGGGATAACTCATAACCGTTGTTGGTAATGGTCGCTGCATTCAAGGTAGCACTGCTGAATCCGGTATTGTACGCGATAGGCACATTCACGATAATATCAGAACTTTTTTCATTGTAATAAGTAGCATTTATACTGATTCTGTTTTGGAAGAATGCCAAATCAATACCGGTTTCATAAGAGGTGGTGCGTTCAGGAATCAGATTAGGATTGCCGACGGTCTGGCTCAAAACATATCCCGCATCACCATTGTATGGAAAGCCGGAAGCCCCGGCATAATAGGTTTGAAGGCTGTGAGGAGCCGCGTCTTTGCCGACATCGGCATAAGAGAAGCGCACCTTGCCATAAGGAAATATTTTATTGCTCGACAACCCAAGCGGCTCGGTAAATACCCAACTCAAACTCGCCGAAGGATAGAAGAAGTTATCATTATCCACAGGCAAAGTAGAAGAGGTCTCATCTCTTCCGGTTAAGGAAAGATAAAGCTGGTCTTTAAAACCTAAATCAGCTTCGCCATACCAGGCAGAGCGGCGAATTTCAGTCTCTGATTTTGATGCAGTGAAGTTTTGAGCATTAGAAAAACTGAAATAGGTAGGAAGAACAAAGTTGGTGCCTGACATCGAATTAAGATTGCTGAATGTTGTGAAATAGTTTTGACCAAGAATCAGAGAAGCAGAAAAATCTTTGTTGATTTTCTTTTTCATATTGATAATAAAATCAGAGTTGAATTGCGAATTATAATAATCTTGCTGGGTGATAGAACCCTCATTGATTAACCCGAATGTATTAACAGCCTGGCTTTCATTTTGCTCATAAACATCGCCACCGAGGCGGTAGGTAATAGTCATCCAATCACATAGTTTATATTCCGCCACCATAGAGCCGATGACCCTGTCCAAATCCTGATGGAAGGGATTCATATTCGCATCCCAATAAGGATTATCATAGCCAAGGTAATTGGGACCACCGATACCTGCACTGTAATTCCGCTCCAGCCATTCCGTCGAAAGAGGCGCAGGAAGTACATAAGCCGAAGAATCATTAATCGGGTGATTAGAACCATTTTTATTATCAAAAGTAGGCGGCGTAATAAACGGACCTTTAATAGCTTCTTGTCCGGTGCCATGCCCTTCTTCATCTTTAGAAGATTTGATATAAGTTACGATGCCGCTTACTTTAATTTTCTTGGAAAGATTTATATCTCCGCTAAGGCTGACATTGGTTTTGTAATAATCCGTTCCAGGCTCAATACCTGTTTGGCTGACATTGCCGATGGACATCCTGTAACCGGAATTTTCTGAAGAAGATGATACAGCGATATTGTTATTAAAAGTATTCCCTGTTACAAAGAAATCTTCAGGATTATAGGGCGTAACAGGAATCGCTCCGGGAGTATGTGCGGCTTGAGTTGCGCCAATGATATTACCATGAGCATCCCATTGATTTGGAACGCCATTCCAGAATAAAGTATCTATGGCAGGTCCCCATGAATAGGCAGCTCCGGTATTTGCAGAAGTGGGTCCGTAATATATCCCGTTACTACCCTGTCCATATTGATTTTGCATGGCAGGAAGTTTATTCGCCATATCCATAGATGCCGATGAATTAAGCTCTACCGACACACCGTTCTTCGCTCCTGCATGACCCTTTTTAGTAGTAATGATAATAGCACCGCTCCCAGCCTGAATGCCATACAAAGCAGTGGCGGCAGGTCCCTTCAAGACAGTGATAGATTCAATATCGCTTGGGTTAATATCTATGCCTCTGTTATCGGCAGGAGCACCGGTATAAGCGGCACTAAGGTCATGCACAGCGTTATCAATCGGGATGCCATCAACAACGATTAGCGGCTGATTACTGGCAAAAGAAGTAGGTCCGCGCAATTGCATATAAGTACCATTTCCCGGATCGCCGCTGCTATTAATTATAGTAAGCCCTGCAACCTTTCCTTCCAACTCCGAGAGCACATTTCCGGTTCCTGAATTATTCATTTGGTCGCCATTAATTTCTTGCGCAGCATATCCGATAGCCTTCTTTTCATGGCTAATTCCAAGGGCAGTTACCACCACTTCATCGAGCTTCAAGGCATCGGTTTCCATGACTACATCAATGGTGTTGGAAGTGCTAATCTCAACTTCTTTATTCTTCATTCCAAGAAACATAAACTTCAATGTTTTAGCATCAGATGGAATGGTAATTTTATAAAGACCATCAATATCAGAAGTAGCACCAAGGGTAGTGCCCTTCACGATGACGGTAACTCCGGGAATCATGCTTCCGTCGGCAGCAGTAATCTTGCCGGATACCTGTCTTTCCTCTTGTGCAGTAGCTTTGATAAAGATGACCAGCAGCAAGAGGGTTATTAATGTAATGGTTTTTGGCATAAGTATAAATTTGATTGTTGTAAGTGTTAAGGATATAGTTTAAGGGCGCAAAAGTAGAATAATATAATTGGTATTCTCAAACAATTTTTTTGATCAACCTTTACCAAAGTTCAAGACTTTGGTAAAGTTAATCCTCAATTGCTACTTTTGCCGCCTTATAAAGAAAAACAATTACTGCAATGAAAAAAAACCTAACCCTTGCCATTCTCACTTTTCACTTTTCACTTTTCACTTTTCACTGTGAAGCGAGGATTAAGACTTATGAAATCAAAAAGCTGAATGGTACAATAAACATTTCAGATTCTATAGGAGTATTTGAAGATTCCACAAAGAGCCTTACCATTGAACAGGTTGCCTCTCCTGAATTTGAAAACAAGTTTCATTGGAATAAATTGAAGCCAAGAGCTTTTGCAGGCGATGAAGTGGGTGTGGTATGGGGAAGGTTCAAGTTAAAGAATTTGACAGATCGTGATATTGATTACTGGGGAGGTATAAATTTCTTTTATGTTACTTTGTATCAGCAAACCGATTCCGGAAATTTCAAAATGCAATATGGCGGAAGTGGAGTTCCGATAAATGAAAGAACGCAAAAAAGATATGGCTCGGGGCAATTCAATATCACATTGAAATCTGGTGAAGAAGCACTATTTTATGTTTGTGGTAAAATGACTAAATTGTATCCGATGCCCCCTTATATTTATTTTGGTTTAAGCGACAAAATACCTGCTGACGATAAATCTCATTTGTCATTAAGCTACTTCATGAGTTTTGCCGGCATAGAATTTATGATGATTATCTATGCCCTTGCGCTCTTTGTGGTTTTCAGAGATAAAAATTACCTGTGGCTTTGCCTGTCATTGGCTTCTACAATTTTTTATTTCATGGAGTATTTTGGAATAGCTCCTTATGTTTTTACTGCTAACCCGTATTACAAAATCTTTGTTACTCATGGATTAGAAGGCATCTATATTCCGCTGATGGTTTTGGGTCAGTATATCTTTTTAAGTTTATTTTTAGACTTCAAAAAGCATTTTGGCAAGTGGATGATTTTGGTGAATGGCTACGTATTATTCACCATATTAATAGGACCCTTCTTTACTATTCGAGGAGAGATGCCAAAGTATGTACATTTTTCAAACAACCTGATAATGTTTGTCCCTTTGATAGTCTTGATATTGATTATCATTTTAGCAATTAAAAGAAATCCATTAGCTAAAGTGATGCTGTATGCCCAGGGATTATTTATGATTTTAGTGATAATTTCTCAATTGATTTTAGAAAAAATAATTCCTTCTAAAGATTATGCCAACAATTCAAGATTGCTTTTGATGGCAGCCTACATCAGCCAAAGTTTGTTATGGACATTTGCTATAATTTACAAGTTGGTTTTATTAAGAAAGGAAAAAGAAAAAGCACAGGCAGATGTCATTGATGCCTTGCAGGTTAATGAAAAATTAATCACTGACCAAAATGTAATGCTGGAACATAAAGTGGAAGAACGTACACGCGAATTGGTTTCAGAAAAGAAGAAATCGGATGACTTGTTATTAAACATTCTTCCATCAGAAGTCGCCGAAGAACTTAAATTAAAAGGCTTTGCTGATGCGAAAGATTTTGCCGAAGCGACAGTCATGTTCACCGATTTTAAAGACTTCACAAGGATTGGAGAGAAGTTAAGTCCTGCGAAATTAGTTGAAGAGATTCATTTTTGTTTTTCCTCTTTTGACAACATCATTCACAAACATGGAATAGAAAAAATCAAGACCATTGGCGATGCCTATATGTGTGCAGGCGGCTTGCCGGTAGCAAATAAAACTCATGCCGATGATGTTGTAAAAGCAGCCCTTGAGATTCGTGATTTCATGGCAAATCATAACAAAGAAAAACTTGCCAAAGGCGAGCTTCCTTTTGAGATTAGAATAGGAATCAACACAGGTCCAGTAGTAGCAGGAATAGTAGGTGTAAAGAAGTTTGCCTATGACATCTGGGGCGATACCGTGAATCTTGCATCTCGAATGGAAAGCAGCGGTGAAGCTGGTAAAGTAAATATTTCGGGCAGCACTTATGAATTGGTGAAGGATAAATTCACTTGTGCTCATCGGGGAAAGATTCAGACTAAGAACAAGGGCGAGGTGGATATGTACTTTTTGTCCTGAATTTACCAGAGCCGCTGGATATGTCGTCTCGCCCAGACGTGTTGGATATGTGTATTGCTCCGCAGCATTTGCAATGCTGTGCCTACTCACTCGGGATTTTTAATCCCGTTATAATCTGTGTAAATCCGAGAAATCTGTGGTAACATTCCATCCCTGTGTATCTCTCTTTTTTCTCTTATTTTTTTTCTGCGATTTTTTTTCTTTTTAATCAGTGAATCTGTGGCTAAGAAAAATCATACCTTATCATAAGCAATCATTTTTATCAGCGTTCCAATCCCCCTAAAAATCATACCTGTTCCCTGTTTTCAGCGTCATCAGCGTTGCTATTCCCACCATTCTTCTTTCCAGAGCCGCAGGATATGTGTCTCGCTCCGCAGCATTTGCAATGCTGTGCGTACTCACTCGGGATTTTTAATCCCGTTATAATCTGTGTAAATCCGAGAAATCTGTGGTAACATTCCATCCCTGTGTATCTCTCTTTTTTCTCTTATTTTTTTTCTGTGATTTTTTTTCTTTTTAATCAGTGAATCTGCGGCAAAGAAAAATCATACCTTATCATAAGCAATCATTCTTATCCGCGTTCCCATTCCCACCACTTCCTAAACCCCAAAAATCCCTCCCCATATTCCCAA
>Ga0206829_10247_pt1 | contig 18184 bp, 16 predicted proteins | sample Alteio_BWOrgCont_75_FD_152862 | JGI IMG/M metagenome (GOLD analysis project Ga0206829, IMG submission 152862) | Enriched cells from forest soil in Barre Woods Harvard Forest LTER site, Petersham, Massachusetts, United States -... | ecosystem: Environmental > Terrestrial > Soil > Temperate forest >... | reverse complement strand
CATCATTTTTCAACTGCGCATAGGCGCTTGGTATGGAAAATAGAACCACAGAAAATAATATTGTTTTTAATATACGCATTGAGATCCCCCCTCTATTCAACTGGGCCGGGACCTCATTACAACGGTAGGAATCTTGTGTCAACCTACTTTACAAGTTCCAAATATAACTCTGTCTCAACTTTTGGAATGGCAGACTTTTTGTCAACGGGTGGAGGATTTTGTAATCGAACTCGTTCTTGAGACTGGTTGTGATTGAAATGATAGATCTGGGGCATACTGCTTGTAGGGGATTCTAAAAGTGCGTTCAAAATCTGACCGGAAAGTTCGTTTGCGGTTTGACCGAAATTTGCATGAACACACCCGGCCGGAGTCTCGGTCACCGTTGGGTTCTTCGGGTCCATCGAGAGCCTCAACATTTTCATACAACAATAGTTCGCGCTTTTAAGTTCAATTTGTAAATGACAGTTTGAATTGTGAATATCGAAAGAAACGTTTGCAGCTTTACCTGCATCGACTACTGTCATCAAGACTCTAGATTTTCCACCTTCTACTAAGTCTTTCATCAGAGACGAGGACGAATCTGTTCGCTCGGATTTGAATTTTTCAATTCTCCACTTCCCAGCGATCGAATTTGTAGTTGTATATGTTTCATTAAAAGCTTCACTGACGACTTGAGTGGGGGCCGGCTCCTCTTTGGAGCAGCCAACCCCGTTTACTCCAATGGCAATTGACAAACTCAAAGTACAAAATTTCAAAATGAAGTGACGCATAGCATTATTAATTATCTCAGGAAGTAATCTAAATCCAGTATAGAATAAATTCATGCTACACACATTTTTGCTCACCTTTGTTGCCGTCTTCGTCGCGCTCGATGTGATTGGGACTCTGCCCATGTTTGTGGGGATGACTCACTTGATGTCCAAGGCGAAAAGGAACGAAGTGGTCAATACATCGATGGCAGTTGCGCTCGTTGTAGCTATAGCTTTTCTATTTGTTGGGGAGACTGTCTTCCGATATCTGGGTATCACACTTTTTGATTTCAAAATCGCGGGCGGGCTTGTTTTATTGCTCGTTTCACTAGCGGATCTCTTAGGAGGGCCTGAAAAAGTCAATCGCGACAGAGCGTCTGGTTCTACTGGGGTGGTGCCATTGGCAGTTCCGTTAATTACTGGACCAGGAGTGATTGCGACTTTGGTCCTACAAGTGGATACTGTCGGCTATCCAATTACTATTGCGGCACTATTGGCCAATTATCTCATCGGGTGGATCGTACTTCGCAATTCAGATCGAGTGACAAGGCTTATCGGCAAGGACGGTACTGTCGTTATTTCCAAAGTTGCAGCACTTTTGTTGGCATCTATTGCTGTGGCAATGATTCGAGGTGGAATCTTTGGAGCGATTGAGTCATTTAGGGGCTAGAGACCGTTCGGGGGTAAACCCGGTCCAGGTAGGCCGAAAAATTTATTCCCCGTTTAAATCATCGTTCTCTTCAAACGAGCAAGTATATTGAACATCCAGCTTCTTGATGGCTCTATGAAATTCCTCTTCTGGATCGGGTTCAATACTATCGTTGTAGAAGTCATAAGCCTGGTCGATGGTTTCACGATTTTGAGATGAATTGGGTGATGAACTTTTAGGAGCAGCGCCTAATTTTTTGAGGATTTTTTCAAATTGTTGAAGATCTGAAGACTTAAGATAGCGTTTTAAGGACTTCATTAAAAGTTGTGGATCATTTTTCTTTTGTGCTACTTCAAAATCTTCAAAAAAGGCCACTTGGGCTTCCAGTCTCTTTTTGAGTTTGTCCCGATAACGATCTAATAATGATGGAATAGTCGTTCCAGCATGAAGTTTTTTCAACGCTTTTCGTATTTGTTCTTTTGAGGATTTAAAGTCTTCAGTTGAAATCTCTGGATATATTTGGGCGGGGCCGATGGCATGAATGGCTCTCAAAGTAGCTTCATCTAGGGGGCCCTGAAGAAGACAGGGCTGCCCAAGTAAAGTGATATGAATCCCTGTTTGTGGGGAATTTTTTGCCGATAAGGTAATTGAATGAAGGGCAGAGTAAGCGAAGACCCCCATTCCAATAGAAATGAGGATAAAGTTCAAGGATGCTCTTGAAAATTCAGTTTGTCGGGCGGTTTTTAACGTCAGTTTCATGGGTGTCATGGGATTCTTGGGCTTCATGCAAGCAATTTGAGTGTACTCAGATTGTACTGTGTCGTCCACGACATCCTTGCAAATTTATTTAGGTTTTAATTGAGCTTATTAGTGAGTTTTATTTGAAATTACAAAGGCGAAACCATAGGAGCCAAAATTTGACACTTTTGCAGATGAGTTTAACATTATAGAGAGGGGGGATGTCAAAAGTTGCCTAATTTGGTATAATATAGCTAGGCAAACTTTTTGAATCTCGGTGGGTAGGAATGGGTAAGGAAATGTAAGGGGAGGAGGTTCTGGATCCGATGAAAGGAAAATCAAATTTAACACTTGTGGCTCAGCCGCAGGATTATTTTAGGGAATTGGTGATTGAAGCCTTAGGGAAGCAAAAGATCTCCACGCAGCCTGAAACGGAGTTCTATTTAGTGAACTTGCTCAATCAGTTTATGACCACAGATCGGCTGTATGCTCGTGGGCCCGAAGGAAATATCAAAGACGAGCCACTTGCGTTGCTGGTTAAGGAGGCCCTTGAGGAGCCTCAACCCCTCGCTCAGAGCGCACTGTTTAGGCATATTGGAGACGTTTCACTTTATGTTGCTGGTTTTTTTCAGGACAGTCTGAGTCGCAAGCTTGTGGACGTGGATTATTATATTGATATGGGAGGCACCGCCTATCAACAAGTAGCTGTCCGCACCGGCGAGGATATTTTAAAGGCGCTTTACCGTGAACTTGCGGAAAAATTCGGTTCCTTGGTAGAAGTGCTGGCCGAAGTCAGTGATAAAACCAGTCAGAAGAGTGAAAAGGATCTTTTACGGCTTTATGAACTTTGGGTAAGGACTCGAAGCGAACGTGCGGCGAAGGCACTCCAAGAAGCCGGGATACTACCGAACGAAACGATCAAAAAAGACTGGCAGTAAAGGAAAGAGCCGAAAAACCCGCTCTTTATTGAATAACGGCGGAGACGATCTTATCCCCTAACTTGATTTTTCTTACTACATCCATGCCTTCTACGACCTGCCCAAACACTGTATAATTGTGATCCAAGTGAGGAAAGGTTCCGAGCGAAATATAAAATTGCGAATCAGCAGAATTTGGATCGGAAGCTCGCGCCATCGCCACCGTTCCTTCTACATGTCGTCTTTCATTAAACTCAGCATCGAGTCTTTGTCCGCTTCCTCCAGTGCCATTGCCTACGGGATCCCCTCCTTGCACTACAAAGCCGGGCACTACGCGATGAAAGGACAAACCGTTGTAAAAGCCTTTATTGATGAGCTCAATGAGACGCTTGACGGTTTTTGGTGCATCCTTCGGGTAAAATTTAAATTTAACAAGCCCCTCGCTTGTGGTTAAAAGTATCGTTGCTTTCGATAAGCCGTTTGTATCCACGGTTAGATCGGGGTTCAAGTTAGTAGCTCCGAGACCGGATGAGGTAGGAATAAGCGAAGGCTCCGGGGCCGGAGAATTCAATGAAATAGGTTGAGTGGCAGAGGGAAGTACCTTTGCGCCGTCGGCCGATCCACTGAGAGCGGTAGGAGGCGCCGGCGGGGTGCCCCTTTGGACATAAATGACTCCAAAAACGATGAGAGCAGAGATGATAAGTCCAAATAATCCAAGAAACCATGCACGCATAAGTTGACATCTCCTTCAAGACAGCAAATATTACTCCCAACAAAGCATGTCTCAACAGAATTCTATGCGCAGTATGAGCTTCTATGAACATTTCGACGAATTAAGGGTTCGATTCATGCGCTGCCTTGCAGCATTTTTCGTCGGGTTTGTATGTTGTTACTTCATAGCTGACCGCATCCTCGCTATTCTGAGAAAACCTCTCTTTGATATCATGCCCCCTGATCAAAGGAAGCTCTATTTTACTAGTCTTTTCGAGAACTTCCTGACTCACCTAAAAATAGCGGGCTATGCCTCTCTATTCTTGTTCTCGCCTTTTTATTTTTATCAACTCTGGGGTTTTATTGCTCCTGGGCTCTACCCAAAAGAGAGAAAACTGGTTATGCCGTTTGTCTTGGCTGCCACTCTTTTTTTTATTGGTGGGGCTTGCTTCGCGTATTTCGGGCTGTTCCCGGTTGGATTTAAGTACTTTGTGACTTATGGTGGACCGACGGATGTTCCATTGCTGACGATTGACGCTTATTATGGAACTTGCCTCAAATTACTTCTCTTGTTTGGGATTGCCTTTGAATTGCCCGTCCTGATTTGTCTGCTGGGAGTTCTGGGGGTGGTCGATGCACCATTTCTGCGAGAGCAGAGAAGAACCGCGATTTTAATCATTACAATTCTGGCCGCCCTTTTTGCTCCTCCCGATGCTGTTTCAATGCTCATTCTAGGTGTGCCTTTGATTTTCCTCTACGAAGCCGCCATATGGGTTGTTCAAGCTATTGGGGCTAAACGTAAATCCGAGGAGTCAACGGCTTCTGAAACTCCCGAGCCACAAAGAAATCCTCTAGAAGGCCGCTCCCGCCCGTAATTAGAGCTTTTTAAGCACGGTGGGATGTGCTAATAAGTCCAAAACCTTGCTCTGAATGGATCTATCTTAATAAATAACATTTTGGGCTTTTGGAATAATCCAATAACCATAAGGAGGAATTATGGCAAATTTGAGTACTGAATCCAGCGCTGATATTCGTGCGGGATACGAAACAACCTTTATCACTCGACCTGAGCTTACAGATGAAGCCCTGAAGACACTTCAGGAAAAGCTAAATCAAGTCGTTTCTTCATTTCTAGGTGAAGTCGTTCTGACTGAAGATTGGGGAAAGAAGAAATTAGCTTATCCTATTAAAAAGGAAAGTCGCGGACACTACACGTATGTAGTTTACACTGGCAATGCCGGCGTTGTGCACGAAATTGAGCGTAATTTACGCCTTCATGATCACGTATTGAGGTTTTTGACTGTCAATCTGAAGACTGAATTTGATGCACCTCAATTCAAAAAGAAGAGAGCTGATATCCATGCAGCAGCAAAACGACGTGAAGAAGAGAGAGAAGCGCGTCGGGAAGAGAAAAATGCTGAACGCAGAGGATATGGCGATGATCGGCGGCACGACATGGACTTCGCAGAAGACATGGGTGCAGTTGAAAGTGATGAGGAATAAGAGAATTCTAATGACGGCGGAGGAAATCAATTCCGCCATTTTTAGTTCAAATTTAGTTGAGGAAAAAGATTTATGGCAACAACTCATTTAAAGAATGAAATGCGTGAAAAATCAGATCGTTCTAACCGCGATTCAGGCGACCGGATGGATAAAGACGGTGATGATCGAGGTCGTCGCGGTGGCGGCAATTTTCATCGAAAAAAGGTCTGTCGTTTTTGTTCCGATCAGGACTTTGTTTTAGATTATAAAGACGTACGAATGATGCAGTCCTTTGTTACAGAGCACGGCAAGATTGTGCCTCGTCGTATATCAGGCAATTGCGCACTTCATCAGCGTCAATTGACAACAGCTATTAAGCGCGCACGCAATTTGGCTTTGGTTGGCTATGTCTCAATGGGCACCTAAGCCAGAAGGTTTGACTCAATCTGAGGGGCCGGTGTCAGAAACTAGCTCGGCTCCTCAAGTGAACCAAGCTGAGGAAATGGAATCTCAAGGCCCAGTAAATAGTCCGGGGACTCCGGTAAGGATTCCTTGGTGGGCGCGTCTATTCCCATTTTGTCTGAGTGCGTTTTTTTTCCTAAGTGCTTTTTTAGTCGTCTTTGCACCTTTGCCCTTGATATTTCTCTACGTTCGTAAAGGAAGATCTTTGACGTGGCTTGCTATCTTAACCAATAGCTTGATTGTCGGAGTTTTAGGGGGAGTCGTTAGTTTAGTTTTCTATCTCGTTTGGGTTGCCACAGTAGCACTGGTACTGCCGGAGCTACTGAGTCGAAAGAAGTCCGTAGAGGTTTCTGTCGTGGGAACCTTGGCGGTAATGGCAATTGCTGCGTCTCTTTTTGCGGCAGGTTGTTTCCAAATTTACCATATCAACCCAATTCATGAAATTCGGAACCAGGTTTCAAGTTTTGTGGATTACTTGAATCAGTCCGTTTCCGCAAATCCGGGCCTTTCAAATTCTGGACTTATGAATCCAGCGGATATGGACGACTGGAAGAAAAGTCTCTTTATAGAGTTTCCGTCAGCAATGGCAATTTTTTCGTTAGTCATTGTATGGGCAAATTTGACTCTATTGCTGAGAGCTAATCCGAATGGGATCAGAGAGCGTTTAGGTCTAAGTGCGAGCTACTTAAAATCATGGAAATCGCCGCAGTTTTTAGTTTGGCTCGCGATCGCATCAGGATTTTTTCTCGTTGTAAATTTGGGTGTGGCTTCGGACGTCGCTTTGAATGTGTTTAAATTCATAATGGCAGTTTATGCAATTCAAGGGCTGAGTGTTTTGAGCTATTTTTTCGACATGTGGAATATCCGAGGTATGTTTAGACTGCTTGGATACTCACTGTCATTATTTCTGATGATGCCTTTAGTTTTGAGTCTGGGGTTCTTCGACCTCTGGTTTGACTTTCGAGGCAAGTTCAGGCAATCGTAACTATCTTTGTTTTGTTAGAAGCAGCGAAGATTCTAGCAAAGCTTAGGCTCCTGAGTGGAGCGATAATATAAGGAGTGAACCATGCTGGTTGTTTTACGTGAAAATGTTGAAAACCTAGGCCGAATCGGTGACGTCGTTAAGGTGTCAGATGGATATGCAAGAAACTTCTTGCTTCCTCAGAACCTCGTTGTGGCAGCAGACGAGAAGAATGTGGCTGCTGTTGAGCACCATAAACGAATGTTAGAGAAGAAGCGTCTTGCTCAGATGGCTTCTGCAAGAGAAATCGCGCAAAAGCTAGAAGCATTTTCTTGCAATATTTCTCGCAAAGTTGGCGAAAACGACAAGCTATTCGGCTCCGTTACAACAGTCGATATTGCTGATGCATTGAAAAAAGCTGGCCACCACGTTGAAAAGCGTAGCATTGTTCTAGATGCTCCTATCCGAACTTTGGGTGTTCATTCTGTAACCATTAAATTGGAAACTGAAGTGAGCGCTACCCTTAAAGTTTGGGTTGTAAAAGAGGAATAATCACGAATGCAAGCGGGAGATGGCTTTGGGATGGATCCCGGCCAAGAGCCTGCTTCCTATTCTAGATCGTACGGACAAAGAGATCAAAGTCCTCCCTACGGAGAACGAAGCGGGTCTTTACCTTCCGGTGGGCGAGTTCCGCCCAATAATGTGGAAGCAGAGCGATCTGTTTTGGGGGCAATTCTTCTCAATAATGAGTCTATTCATCGTGTGATGGAAGTCGGCCTAGAAGGTCGCGACTTCTATCGTGAGGCACATCAAAAAATATTTGAGGTTGCTCTGAGCCTTTCGGAACGGGGCGATCCCGTTGATCTTGTGACGATGACCTCGGCACTACGGGATCGGAGCTGGTTTGAGGGTGTAGGCGGAACTTCGACCTTAACGAGCCTCTTCGATGATACCTTTGCGACCGGCAATGTCACCTACTATGCCCGTATTGTCAGGGATAAGGCCGTCGTTCGCCGGATGATTCAAACGACTGCTGATATCGCAGCAGAAGCCTATGACGGAATTGAAGATACAGAAGCATTTTTAGACGATGCGGAACGGCGTGTTTTTTCGGTCTCCGATTCTAAACTCAGCAAGTCTTTCTCAAGCATGCAAGAAATTCTTGTCGAGAATATGCATAGCATCGAGGAGCTTGCGCAAAAACGCGCTGATGTAATCGGTCTCGGTACTGGCTTTACAGACTTCGACCGCCTGACCAGTGGTTTGCGCGGCGGGCAGCTCGTAATCATTGCCGCACGGCCTGCAATGGGAAAAACCAGCTTATTTCTCTCCATGGCTCAAAATATTGCTATGACTGGCAAAGGCGTCGTCGCAATTTTCTCACTCGAAATGTCCAAAGAAGAACTTGGTTTTCGCTTTCTTTCCGGAATGACCCGTATTGAATCCAAAAAACTGAAAGTCGGTCGGCTTGCGGACCGCGACTGGCCAAGGCTTGCACAAGCGGCCGATCAACTCTCCAAATCCAAAATTTATATTGATGACTCAGGTGACTTGACGGTGATGGACATTCGCGCCCGCTGTCGGCGTCTGATGTCTATCGAAAAACGGCTCGATCTGATCGTCGTCGACTACCTTCAATTGATGAAAGGCAGCAAAGGCTCCCAAAAGGGTGATGGCTCCCGCGAACGAGAAATCTCCGAAATTAGCAGAAACCTCAAAAGCCTAGCAAAGGAACAGAAAGTTCCAATTATTGCACTCTCTCAGTTGAACCGAGGTGTTGAGAGTCGGCCGAATAAACGGCCGATGTTATCGGATTTGAGGGAATGCGTGACGGGCGATACTTTGGTCGTTCTGGCCGACGGACGTCGCGTTCCAATACGAAACCTAGTGGGACAGACTCCAGAAGTCCTGTCGATGAATGCTGAAGGGCGTATAGTCAAGGCTCAGTCTGATTTGGTTTGGTGCGTTGGCCAAAAACCCATATTCGAAGTGCAGTTAGCAAGCGGACGAAAGATTCGCGCTACTGATAAACACCGTCTTTACACTATTTCAGGATGGCGACAAATTGCAGAACTCAAACTCGGAGATCGCCTTGCGATCGCACGAATGCTTCCGGCGCCGGAGTTAGCTCAGGCGTGGCCGGAAGAGAGGTTGGTCGAGACTGCCAGCCAGAACGATCTCTTTTGGGATCGAATTATTTCGATTGAGCCGGTAGGTACAGAAGAAGTTTATGATTTGACAGTTCCGGGAATTGAATCTTGGCTTGCTGACGGAATTGTAAGCCACAACAGCGGTGCGATTGAGCAAGATGCTGACATGGTTTGTTTTATCTATCGAGATGAAGTTTATAATAAACAATCGGAAGATAAAGGCATCGCTGAGCTGATAGTCGCAAAACACCGAGCCGGCGAAACCGATACTATCCGCTTGGCGTGGTTACCAGAGTACACACTATTTGCAAATCTATCCCGCGAAGGAGCGGGCTCGCCCATCTCGCCGGTGCGAGCGGACAAAGGCGATTTCGGATAAGTTATCTTATTTAGATAGTTATTTTGCACTTGAAGCAGTAGCAGAAGTGAGAACGCTCCCTACTTTTGTTTCGAGATCGTATTTGATACTGGTTGGCTTTTTGTCCTTTTCAGATGAAATTTTTTCAAAGGACTCTCTCGAGAGACTGTAAAAGGCTCCGTTCGGGACTTCTAAATCCAGGTGGAAACCGGCTTCTTCTAAGCTCTTTCTTGAAGCCTTATTGTCCACATTTGTATCTGATCGAACATGGGTGATATGTTCCAGTCCGAATATCAATGGGAGAGTTACTTTTAAGGCATCTGACATAATCCGATTTCCCCAATAGGATTTATTTAATGCACGACCAACATCGGGTTTGGAGTCACGGGTGTTTCGATATTCTAAAAACGCTATTGCCTTGTTTGTTTTTGGGTCTACAACAGCAAATGCAATGTGTAATTTTGAATCGACTTTTCCCCCAAGCCAAGACGCAATTCCTGAAGGAGGTATGCAAAATCCTTCCGCGAATCTAGGATCTTCCGAGTAAAATTTCTCGATATCTTGAAGATGTTCCTCTTTGAGATCAACTATCTTGAGGCATTCAGGCTTTTTTGTACCTTCTGTTTTGGGAGCGCTTGCAGAAGCCGAAGGAGAAGAGTTTGTACTCGTAGGCATTGTTTTGTCTTCCGCAGAGGAATCTACTGAGCCAGAGGAAGGAGGGGAGGCAAGCACAGCGGGGTGATTCTGGTCTGAGGATAGATTCTGATGAGGTAGGTCTGATGTCTGTTCTTTATCATTTCGTGCGTAGGCTCTATTTGAGAGAGCCGTTGCCCAAACTAAATTGCAGACTAAAAATAGTAGAAATATCTTATTCATTTTTTCCATAATGACTATGAAGCTGCAAATGAGAGGCCAGTTTCATGGGTCAGCGATTCCCGTCAAATTAGTTAATAAATACACATGTTTAGTATATTGATAGGTCAGATTTTTCTAAGACAAAGGGTGTCTAAGGAGTAAGCATCTGAAAATGCAGAACTTCAAAACGGCGTTAAAAAAGCGGAATTTAAACGCGGAATTTCAGCGCCTGAATTCAGCAAATTGATCATTTTAACATCTTCTTATTCAATAAATACAATAAGGGCAGACTCAGATAGAGACTGCCCGTAAATCCGATGAGAATACTCCCCGAGGGGAGGTGCTTGAACCCGAAGGCAATGACCTTCCAGTAGATCAGGTATTTTATTAGAACAATAACTAAAGGCGCAGCACCTCTGCCCATGATTGCACGGACCGAAACGTACGCAAAAAGATAAATCAATACGGTTATATGCGCACCGTATAGTACTGCTAAAAATCCGATCATACTGCCTTAAAAAGTCCTAAATAATTACGGGGCGCTACAAAAAAAGCCCCGCGCCCGATGGGCTGACAATCGCCTTAGCTTGCTCAGCTCGAAGGATGTGAGCTAGACCGCCCTTCCTTCTTTGCATTCAAAGCTGACTCAAGCTTTTGAACTTTCTGTTCGAGAGCCTCAACTTCGTCCTGAGTGGCAACGCCCAATTTTTTTAAGCTATTCAGAATGCGGTGATTTGTAAGGCGTCGTCTTTCAGCAGCGTTTGGAATTCGTACGAAACTACGAGCCCTAGCCATGGTCTCTTTTTCAAGTGCACCAAGGATCTTCAAAGACTCTTTCGCCTGGCTGATTACTTCTGCAACTTTTCTCTTTGTCATTTCCATTCCGCTGCCCATTGATTCTGCTACTCCTCTGCCTTTTTTATTTGTCTTAGTTGAATGTGTCGAATGTTCTGTCATTTTCGTATCCTCCCTAGAAAACGTCCCTAGAAGGTTGGCTTTATAGCACGAAGGAACGAAAAAGACGAATCATCACTGTAAGGGCCATAAAAAATAATACAACAGAATAAGCAGAAATCAGGCCGTATGCTGCGGCTAGAAAGATATACCAGTAAACGACTCCCACATTGAAGATGGTAGTCAACAGCATGGCCGTGGCCAAGAAGGTGATCGCCCCGCCCAAAAGTAATAATCCATTTAAGAGTCGATCTTCGGGGCGTCGGCGCCGGCGGATCGCCGTCCAAAGATATGCTGGCGGTAAAAGGAGTAAAACGGCTAGGTAGCTGTTTTTCACCAAGGCCAATAGGATAATCAGCGTTAAGAAACCGGCGTGAAGGGCATGTCGAATTTCAACATAGCCCTCTGAGTCATTGGGTCTGATGAAAGTTTTGGTGAAAAGCAAATATACCGCCGCGATTCCTGCCAGTACAGCAATCATCGCGAAGAAATTGGGTGAATAGAGAAGCAGAGATTTTTGGGTGGCTGGGAAATTCTCATAGAGTGTAATGACCCGAAGCGCTGGCAGGAGAAGCATAATTGCATATCCTGCGATTAAAGAGCCCAAAAGTACGGCCATCAGTTTGATTTCATTCTGCACGACTTCCCATACGCGGGATTTAGGAGTGGTGCGAAAGGTACGCCCGAATTTAATCGAGCCATACGACAGAAACGGAATAAAAGCTAAAATATGAAGGAGCGTTACCGCCCATCCAGGCAGGTAATAATGAGGGGATACTTTCCAGTAAGAAGAATCTCGCGTCGGTGTCGGAATTCTTGGCAGACTATTGATGCTCCGGATCACTCGTTCGGCGCCTTTTCCGAAACTATCAAAGGACTTTTCCTGCATCGCTTCGGCGACATCATAAAGAGTGTGATGATAGTGGGCCATCACATATGTGAAGTGATCCGTTTGGCCAACCCAATTGAAGGCTGGAATCCCAGCCGCCAAGAAAGCCCCGTGATCGGCCGGGGGGATTTGCATGGCTCTTTCGATAAATTCTACAATGCCGTCGAGGTCAAGGACTTCTGTGCTTCCGAGAGACCTCAGAGAATCTAATGCGATTTCGCGAAGCCAAAGGGGGGTAAATCCGGACTTAAGACCATCACAAAGTGTGAGGATTTTGGATTGCTTTTCAGGGGCGACGAAGTCGAAATTTGCTGCAGCGACGATTTGGTCCGCCTTTTCAAAGGACTGCGCAAATGCAGTAGCCCCCCAGAACGCGCCGTATTCTTCGCTATCCGTTAGCATAAAAATCAAAGTCCGGTCCGACTTTTCGTGGGCAAAAACACGGGCTAGTTCGAGCACCACTCCGACCCCTGATGCATCATCCATCGCGCCTTCCGAAGTCGTGTCGACGACATCATAGTGGGCCATGGCAACGACAATTTCGTTGGGGTGGGTTGTGCCTTGTTTTTCGACGTAGATATTTTCTAAATCTGTGTACTGCTTGCCAGCGATGACCTCTGAAAAGTACAGACTCTTGGGTGTGTAGCCGAGTTTTATTAGCTCCGACTTTAACCAGGCTCCAGCAGCCTTGCGATTGGGTCCCCAGGTGACTCGGTTCGGGTAGTTTTTTGCCAAATGCCTCATGTAATCATAGGCATAGGTGGAATTGAAATGCAAAGGAGCTTCGTTCAGCGGGAGTGGTTCAATTCGCCGATAGGCCAATCCGAAAACCACGACCGCAAAGATACTGCAGACGAGAGCACTTCGTACTAAAGCATTCCAGGGAGTAATGGCAGAAAAGTTAATTTTTTTTCGCACGGTAATCTTACTATTGTGAGCGCTGAAGTGAAGTTTGGGCAAGTCCCATTTTCACGGGAAATTTGAACGGTATTTTAAGCACCGTTTTAATCGGAGGTTAATCGGACGGCCGGATTTGACTCGGTAGGTCGAGTCTGGTAGCAGTGTGAATTGCTTTTTGGAAGAATATTTGAGGGAATGTTCTTGAATAACTTAAAATTACGCAGCTTGTTATCCATCTGGTCTCGTATTTTACCGCGAGTTTCGCCACGAGGTGCGATTAGTGTGCTCGTGATTCTCACTTTGGGGATTGCTGGGTGCGCTCCGGGAGGTGACAAAGACGATTCCGTTCTCGAAGCCACCTCCTATCGAGTACCGAATCAAGCCTGCGCGGGGATGAACTTAACCAGTTCAACGATTTCGGTCCCCACCTTCCGAGCGATGTTGGATTGCCTTTTCGCGAACCAGAAAAACAAAGCCTTACGGGATTTATTTAATTCACCTCCCCCAGATGGCATGACGGACCTCGAGGTCAAGCCCATCGTCGATCATTTAAATAAATACATCCTCAATGATAAAAAGAGGCTTTTTGAAATTGAAAGCACCCACAATTCCCTAGTTAAGCAGGGAATTTTGGAAGACTCCCTGGATAAATTGGGCCAGCTTCTACAAAACGAAAAATTTATTACCGATAGCATAGTTCTATTTTCGGATGGTTTTTTTACTCCTGGATCGTCCTCACTGACACCTGACTACAAGCTTTTGCAATCTATAGAACTGATTGCTAAAGGTTTGAAGCCAGAAGAACTGATGGGGGGCCTGGAAGTCGCAATATTGGTTTCTAAGTCCCACGCATTTCAGGAGCTTTTGTCCAGCTTCAGTAAGAGTCCGGGGCAAGGGAATACGGTCAAAGGACTGGTGAGTTCGTTATTCAAGTATTTGATTAGCGATCATCAGTATGATTGTTCGACTACAGATACCAGCTTAGGGAAGCGGGATATTAAAGAAGACTTGTTTGATTTTATCCGACAGTCGCCGTCAAGCACCGCGCTCTTTGATATCATGGATAATTCCATCGGCTCCGACGTGAGAATGGGTGCTCCTAAGCTTGCAGGGTTACTCGCTGAAATTTTAAAAGATCCCTATGGACGTTTTTACGGAAACCCACGAACTCCTCAGGGTCAATCTCTGATTGAAGGCCTCTTGACGTCCTTCAAGACCCTCGATGAGCCGATCATGGGTAAAATACCAAATTGGGCCGCAGTTCCCAGTGGGACTCGACATCTGATCAGCCAGATAGCGAGATTGGAGCCAGCTAACGCACCTGAATATATCTTTCGATCGGGGAAGTTGGATCTAATGGCCATGGGGCCCGTTTGTGTACTTCCGCCCAAAGACGACCTCAATTTTGGCTATGGCAAGTTGATGGAATTGGCTCAGATTGGGCAGTCTTGGGCCGGGCAAGTTTCGCCTGAATCTGCGATGGTCACTATGGCTCAGTTGATGAAAGAATCGGATAAGCCGGTGATCCCTTTCAATGCTTGTGGTAGCAATGGAGATCCTTATCATCCGCTGACTACATTTCTGGTCAAAGCACTTTCGGACGGGGTATCAAAAAGACCGGAATCTAGCAATCGAAACGGCGGCATTTATAATCTCCTTCCACTCCTAGTCGATCTAGCGGATCGCGATGCCCTGACTGATGTCGTCTTAGTAGGGACACTCATTGATAATCAAACTCTTCAGAATCCAAATCCTGCCTTGATTCAAATGACGACTAAATCTGGTCGCGAGCTTCTAGGGGATGCCCTGCAGTTTTTAGTAGCAAAACAACCGACTATTGAAGGAAATCAGAGTGTCTTTGACGTCTTTTCGACCGCGCTGACCCGACAAACTGAAATTCATTTGTTTAATTTTGTGAAGAGTTTGGGAATTTACGCAGATCTCCCTACACCATTCTTAGCAGACTCTTTATCTGTTTTGCGCCGCGCCTTTTACGTCAATAATGTGCATCCGATAGTCGATATTTTGCACGACACCTTGTCGAATGCTACGCAAAACGGTGAATTCTACGGCGCCTTGTATCAGCTCTCGCAGAAGCCTAATTTTCCGGCTGCAATTCGACAAATTGCAAAAATGTCTCGGAAAGATGATGGCAATCTGAAAGAGCTCTTGAGTGCTACAATTTCTCTTTTTCATAAATTTGCGGCAGATGGACAGCGTTCAGTAAATATTGTTGACGTTGGAGAGCCACCATTTGCACGGCTTCCCAGACATGATTTGAGTATCAACACTGTTGCTAGCGTTGGCACTACGCGGGGTGATTTTAAACCCGGTGATGCTTTGAAATCGTTTGCGCCAAATGTTGTTGCGGCTTGCTGGAACCTGGATCTCTCGTTCGATATTACGAAGGCGAGCGAAGCAAAAACTCCTAATGGAACCAAAATATACGAAGAAAAACTTAAAAACTATTTTGATTGTCAAGCTGACCCAAAGCTTGCAGCGATATTTAATCTGGTGCTCAATACGAAGACGGATCTGAGTTACTACACTGCAGGTGATCTTCGAGCTGCCAAGCCCAATACTTTTCTTGATTATGGCCGTACCATTTTGACTACCATAACGAAAGAGATGACATCCGATGGTATCGAATACTTAAAAAAGAAATTTATAACGTCAGACACCGCGGATCAGTTGACCAACGCCCTAGAGTTTACGAAGTCATTTATTACTTCTAAGGTAATAGATCCTCTCTTTGACCTCATGGATACTGTGCTTGTAGATCAAACTAAAAAGGATTTAAAGAACCTGGATCGGTTTGTTGCTGACCAGCTTGTGAAGGAAAAGATCGGAAGCAATGGGAAATCCGAGGACACTTTCCCAGTGTTTTTAGCGGACACAGAGAACTTTCTGAAGAAGCTAAAGAATATCGTCGATAAACGGAATCAGCTAATTAAAGATGGCGCGGTCGATAGGCTGTTTACTCAGAAACTGAGAGACGAGACTAAGCAGGCGTTGATTGATTTTGAATGCGAAAGTTTTCCTCCAGGAACTTCTGATGCTATCTTCAATAAACGTATTGACGAGATCTTTGAACATACGAAGAAGGACCTGACCGCAACTGAGTTCGTGGTCGGCCAGGATGGAAAAGCGGTAGATAGGCAGAGCTGGTCGTTCAATGACCTCAAGCCGTTTTTAGAGCTATTTGTTGATAAATTGAGTGATCCTTCTCAAGTTCGTCAAGGCTGGAATCTCGTAGACGCCTATATTAATTTTTTCAAAAGATTCAGAAAAAATGGTGGCATCCATACTTTTGAGGAGGACAAAAATATTCATCCATTCTATACGCCTGAGGAACTCGTCTACTGGCTCTATCCTAGGGCTGTGGATTTCAAACCGTTTCCTATTTTTCCACATGGGTGTTTGAAAACGACTTGGACTAAGCGTCGGAGTTGGACTTGGCCCTTCGGAAAAATAGACGACCTGGTTTGCGACAATTACTATACGTCAAAAGGTCCGGTCGTTGTGGTTTATCCGACTTTGAAGGAAATGGATTCAACCTTATATCAAACAGCTTTTGCCGGCCCCTTACCTCCGTATAAAAACCTAGGTATGGATTTTTCCGACGAGGTTGGAACTGCGTGGGGGGATATTCCTTTTTCTGAACGGCCTAAAGATATTCAGGATGACTATCGAAGTCCAAGGAATTTAATAAGTGCGGTTGATGATATTCAGCACCGCAAAAAAGACGATGAAAATCTTACTTGGATGACAACGACGTTGGGCTATCCTGATGTCGATAACTGTTTTAATAAGAAAAGGTTCATTAAAGAAGGTTTTGAACTTAGACCGCAACTCACCAATGATTGGCCCGACACAGTTGTTACGTCATGGTTTCTTGATTTAATAACCAAATCCAAAGATGTGAGACACGCTAAAGAATCCGAATTTGATTCGTTTAGGGCAAGACTTTTTAATCTTAAAAACGTGTCAGATGTTCTCGCACGGAATGCAGCTCCAAAATCAGACTGGAAATATAACGGAAAAGATCAGCCTTTGTTTAACGACCCATACCCAGGGCTATTTCCTTTGACATTAATGTTCTATGAAATATTCTATACAAATACGAAAGAAGTTCGGGAAGATCCAAATAGAGCAGCCTTAGGCTATGATAACAATATTTTTATAGTTCCAGCATCAGTCCGCCTAGGAACTCTGACGCTGGCCGCTCAATTCATTCAACCGTTTGATCCGTTCGATGATGAGGTTCACGACTTTGTTGCAACGATGATCAACTATGTCACTTCTGATGGCTTTCGAAACTTTTTGGTCGATTTCTTTAAGAAAATTGAAAGTGAACCGCAGCTGAGTACCCCAGCAATGAGTGCCTTTGCACTGGCTAAAATGGCGGATAGTAATCCTGGGATTTCGGATAATTGGACGAAGTTTACAAATGGGATGGATGCTTTAACTAAAACGGAAGCATATATTAACTTGACGGCAGGAGATAGTGGTCGATTCCTAATTGATTTTCTAGAGGAAAAAATCGAAGACCCTGCTGCAACTAAGGCCGCCCGAGCATTGCGCCATGGCCTATCTGCCAGCATCCGCGAAGGGGATCTGGAACAGATTCTGTTTTTGACGAAGTCCAAGCGAAGTGGTCTTGATGATGCCTTAAGTACTATAAGCGATTATATCGGCACCGGCGACTCAGGGAAGTTAAGAGACTTCTTGAATATGATTCAGAGCAGCTTGAGCGAGTCGAAATTCTAATGATTTAAGATTATTGTAGTAAAACAATCAACTACACCCCTGGCTTTTCGATTTTTGACTCAGTGAAGTCTTTCTGCGGCGAGAATTTCGGAGTATAGTAGATGCACTATGCCAACACTTGACGTTCAATCACTAACAGAAGAGATCAAACAGAAAAGTCAGTTCATCGATGGAATTTTGAGCGAGGCATCCAAAGTCGTAGTAGGACAAAAAATCCTGCTCGAACGCTTGCTGCTTGCTTTGCTCTGCGATGGTCATGTCTTGCTCGAGGGTTTGCCCGGGCTAGCAAAGACGCTCACTATTAAGACGCTCGCAGACGTTATCCACGCGGACTTTCAAAGAATACAATTCACGCCGGATTTATTGCCCGCAGATTTGGTTGGGACAATGATCTTCAATCAAAAGACTGGAGATTTTACCCCCAGAAAAGGTCCGATCTTCACTAATTTGGTCCTTGCGGATGAGATCAACCGGGCGCCTGCAAAAGTTCAAAGTGCACTCCTCGAAGCGATGGGTGAGCATCAGGTGACCATTGGTGAGACTACTTATCCCATGCAGGATTTGTTTATTGTACTCGCTACTCAAAACCCTATTGAGCAGGAAGGGACTTATCCGCTTCCGGAAGCTCAACTGGATCGT
>Ga0206829_10246_pt1 | contig 18237 bp, 22 predicted proteins | sample Alteio_BWOrgCont_75_FD_152862 | JGI IMG/M metagenome (GOLD analysis project Ga0206829, IMG submission 152862) | Enriched cells from forest soil in Barre Woods Harvard Forest LTER site, Petersham, Massachusetts, United States -... | ecosystem: Environmental > Terrestrial > Soil > Temperate forest >... | reverse complement strand
TCACATGAACGGCGTCTTCCGCCAGCAGGTTAATGTCATCCGTACTTACGCCCTTCATCAAGGGGTGGTTGGCTAATTTGACTTCCAGGGTTGGCATATCGTCCTCCTCGTACTTTCTTTAAACATCATCCTCACTCGGTTTCTGGGGTTGATTCATTTTCGGTCAAAGCACTGTTTTGATTTATGACGCGGGTCATAAGAGGCAAAAGAAACAGGCGTTAGTTTAGAACTTGAGTAAGAAGAGGGCTTTATGATTCGTAAACATCCGGATGGAACTTACCGGCTCTATTCTAAAAAAATAAATTCCAGGACAGGAAAACGCCGGCACCTGGGAACTTTTCCCACGCTGGAGGCGGAAATTCTGGCTAAAACGACCGGCTCCATTCTTTAAAAATGCTTCTCCAAGAGGAGCCTTCATGAATATTCTGATATGCGGCGCGGGAGTCATCGGATCGCTCTACGCGGCCCGATTGCGGGAAGCTGGCCATCGGATTACGGTGCTGGCGCGCGGAAGTCGGCTGGCGGATATCCGCCTTCATGGCTTAGTGATCGAGGATATTGTCACTGGCCGGCAGTCAACAGTCCCGGTGGAAACAACGGAGCGTCTACTCCCCGGCGACCAATATGATGTCACCATCATTACAGTCAGACTGGATCAATTACCAAGCCTCATGCCGGACCTGGCGGCCAACCGGCTTATTCCCACGATGCTTTTCATGCTCAATAATCCTATCGGTTCTTCAAAGCTCTCCGATCTCATCGGGGCCAACCGGGTATTACTGGGCTTTCCTGGAGCGGGCGGAACGCGCGATGGTTATGTCGTTCGTTACGCCATGATTGCCCAGCAGCCAACAACATTGGGCGAATGGGATGGGAGACGGACGGAACGCATCCTGAGGATCGCCGATCAGTTCCGGGCCGCCGGGTTTCCAACCAAGGTGTCGCGAAATATGGACGCGTGGTTGAAAGCGCATGCTTTCTTCGTTACCGCCATCAGCGGCGCGATATATCTGTCCGGAGGCGACTGCATCCGGCTGTCCAAAGACAACGAGACGCTGGGACTCATGGCTGATGGAGTCCGTGAGGGTTTTACTGTGGTACGCGCGCTGGGGCTGCCGGTCGCCCCTTTCCCGCTGAAAGTTCTTTTTTGCTGGCTGCCGAAGCGATTTGCCGTGTGGTACTGGCGCCGCTTTTTCGCTTCCCCCATGGGTGATTATGTTTTTGGCCGCCATTCCCGTTCCGCTTCACCAGAAATGCGTATCCTGGCTCAGGATTGTAAAACCTTGATCGAAAGAACCGGTGTCGAAGCACCCGCGTTGCACAGGCTCTATAACGCGATTGAAGCTTACGCGGGCCAGACCGGGCATTAGCCGCGCCAGTTGTTGCTTTTCCAGCCTCTGAGGAAGCAGGATAGTAACCGTTCAATCTATTCAGATGAAGGAGTTTGAAATGAAAATAGCGGTTTTGGGTTCTGGAATTGTAGGAGAAACGTTGGCCAATGGTTTTTTGAAATATGGGCATGAAGTAATCAGAGGCAGCCGCGATCCGCAAAAATTAAGCGATTGGAAGTCCAAAAGCGGAACCAAAGCCTCGACGGGAACTTTTCAGGAAGCCGCGAAATTCGGCACTTTGATCGTACTCGCGGTTAAGGGCGATGCCGCGGAATCAGCGATCCAACTCGCGGGCCCTGAAAACCTCAAAGGAAAAACCGTTATTGATACCAGCAATCCCATCGGTAATGTTCCTCCGGCCAATGGGGTTCTCAACTTCTTTACGGACATCAATTATTCCCTGATGGAACGTTTGCAAAAAGCGGTTCCCGAAGCCCATTTCGTGAAGGCCTTTTCCTGCGTAGGAAGCGCGTTCATGGTAAATCCCCAATTCGCGGGGGGAAAGCCGAGCATGTTCATTTGCGGTAATGACACGGCCTCGAAAAAAACAGTCGCTGAAATTCTGAGCCAGTTTGGATGGGATGTGGAGGATATGGGGATGGCTGAATCCGCCAGAGCCATTGAGCCTCTTTGCATGCTTTGGTGTATTCCCGGATTGGCTAGTAATCAGTGGAGCCACGCTTTTAAACTTCTCAAAAAATAAACAGTTTTTAGGAGATTACATTATGAATCCATTCGTAAGTTGGGGAATCGCGGTGGCCATCGTTATGGCCATCGTTCTCGGCCTATTTTGGCTCAAGGGCGGTATAGAACAAGCCAAGCCCGTCGCACTATTTTTCGCAGGCTGGATTGTCGGAGCCATCGCCATGTACATCAAAGCGACGCTTGTCTATAAACCTTAAAAAAGAAACCCCGGTTTAATTGAGCGTCTGCCGGAATCGTTTGGAACTGACCCAAACCATAACAACTGCCATAACGTAAAGGGTGCCCGCGTAAGTACAGAACAATCCCAGGTCCCCGCCCTTTAGCATGATGTTGCGGAGCAAGGCCACGAAATAAAACACCGGGTCGATATAGGCGATGGGTTTCAATATCCAGGGCATGTTCTCAATGGGATAAATCAGGCCCGACAGCTGGATCGCCGGGAAAATAAAAAGAAACCCGAACATGGCGGACTGCTGCATATTTTTTACAAAGCTGGATAAAAAGACGCCCAGGCACACGGTGTTGATCACAAACCCCAGCGCCCCCACGAATAGCATCCACAGGGGTCCTCGCATGGGCACGTGGAAAAGTAAAACCGCGACGATCAGCACTAAAAACATATCCACCATCCCAAAAATAACGTAAGGCACCGTCTTGCCCATCAATATCTCGATGGGCTTGGCCGGGGAGGCGATGAGCGCCTCAAAGGTGCCCAGTTCCTTTTCCCGCGAGATGGAAGAGCTGGTCAGCACCACCGTGATAATCACCAGAACCATGCAAAGCACGCCGGGAACCATAAACACCGCCGTTTCCAGTTCCGGGTTGTAAAGGTACCGCACCGCGAACTGAATGGGCGGCGCGGGCGGTTTCAAATGGGTCTGCTCCTCCACCGCCTCCCCCACAATGGCTTGCAGATAACCCTCCGCGCTCTGGGCCTTGGTGATATTTTCCGCGTCCACCAAAAGCTGTACCCGCGCGTTTCCCTTTTCCAGGGCCCGGGTCAGTCCTCCTTCGGGAGCGATCAGCGCCGCGTCCGCCTGGCCCGACTGGATTAAATGAAAGGGATTGTTGTCCTCGTGGGGCGCTCGGATGAACCATCCCGAGTGGTAGCAGCGGTCTTCTATCTTTTGCATCAGCACGTCGTTAGGCTTGTAGACGAACGAGATTTTGATATTGTTCACGTCGGTCGAAATGGCGTATCCAAAGAGCGTCAACTGAACGATGGGCGCCACCAGAAGAAGAAAACGCATGCGGGGATCCCGCAGGGTCTGCACGAATTCTTTTTTGATAAACCCGACCAGGGTGGGATTGATTTTAATCTTCATAAGCCAACCTCTTTAACCACCAAGACACCATGCCGACCTTCAATAAAGCTTTTAAAGAGGTCGGTATAGTACCGATTTCCATAATTTGTTTTATGGAAAATCGGCACAAGGGCACCAAGAAAGACCAAAAATAAATATTGATTTCTCTGTTTTAAACCAAATCTTCGTCTTTTCTTTTCTTGGTGAACTTGGTGCCCTTGGTGGTTCAATCTTTCTTTTGTTTTCCTCATGGCTCCACGTCCTTCTTAAAGAACTTCACCGCCATGGCGATAAAAACAATGTCCATTCCCAGCAGGATCAAAAGGGGCCCGGAAAGTTCCGCAATGCCCGCCCCTCTCAGAAAAAGCCCCCGGACGATCAACATGTACCAGCGGGCCGGAAAGATCATGGTGAAATATTGGAAAAACACCGGCATGCTCTCCACGGGAAAGACGAAGCCTGAAAGCATCATGGCGGGCAGCTGTCCCAGGGTTTGGGAAAACTGGATGGCCGCGATCTGGTGCCGGGTGGTGACAGAGATAATCAGACCCTGGGACATACAGGCGGTCAGAAAAAGCAGTGTTCCGACGAACAGCAATAAATGACTGCCCGCGAAGGGCACCCCGAAAAGAAGCCGCGCGGTTAAATAAATAATAATTTGTCCCATAAACCCCATCACCAGGTAAGGAAACAGTTTGCCGATAATGATTTCCAGCGGCGTTACCGGCGTGGAAAGCAGCATCTCCATCGACCCGTTCTCCCATTCTCTCGCCACCGTCAGGGCGGTCAGCATGATGCCCAGAATCGCCAGAATTACCACGGACAGCCCCGGCACCGTAAACCACCGACTGTCCAGCTCCTCGTTGAAAAGGTACCGGGTCGCCACGCTCACCGGCTGGGCCGCAGTCTGTCCGGTGATTTTCTGGATCGCCGCCAGCTGGACTCCCGAAAGATAGCCGCCGATGACCCCCGCGGTGGAATTGTCCGATCCGTCAATGAGTATCTGGGCCGTGGCCGTCCCTTCCCGCGACATATTCTTCTCGAATTGGGGTGGTATATATAGAACGCCCCGTGCCTGTTGGGAATCCAGTGTCTTGGCCATATTGGCGTCCAGGTCCCGGTAATGGATGTTGAAATAACCCGAGGATTGAAAAGTCTCCGCCAGCTGGCGCGAGGCGCGGCTGTGGTCCTGGTCGTAAACCGTCAGGTCAATGTCATGCACGTTAAAGTCCATCGCGTAGCCGAAAAAAAGCACCATCAAGAGCGGCATACCAATGGCCAGGCCCATGGTGAAGGGATCGCGCACAATGTGGCGCACTTCCTTGCGGCATATGGAATAGGCCCTGCCGATTTGAAAGGAGCTTTTCATTGAACACCTTCCACAAAAACCTCTTTAACTACCAAGACACCATGCCGACCTTCAATAAAGCTTTTAAAGAGGTCGGTATAGTACCGATTTCCATAATTTGGTTTATGGAAAATTGGCACAAGGGCACCAAGTAAGACAAAAAAGATTTGGTTTAAAGCTTCAATCAAAAAATGATTTTCGTTGTACTTGGTGCCCTTGGTGCCTTGGTGGTAAATCATGTTTTGCTTTTTCATTTTTTCTTCCCTTCCACTAACCGGATAAAAACATCCTCCAGAGAAGGTTTGATGGTCTGGTTGTCAAACTCCGCCGAAAACTTGGCGGCGGTTTCTTTCCACGAAGCCGCGTCCTTCACCACCAGGTGGAACCGCATCCCGTAGGGATTCACCTCCTCCACCGAACTTTCCTGTTTTAATTTCTCAATCCATCCCCGGGAGTTGGTCTTGGGCGTGATTTCATAAATGGGCTCGGTGAAAGCCAGTTTTTTAAGTTCGTCGGGGCTTCCGATGGCGATAATTTTTCCGTCCCGCATGAGCGCGATCCGTCCGCACTGCTCCGCCTCGTCCATATAGTGGGTGGTTACGAAGACCGTTTTTCCTTTTTGGGATAAACCCTGGATGATGGCCCAAAAACGCGCGCGAAAAACCGGAGAAACCCCCGCGGTAGGCTCGTCCAGAAAAACAATTTCTGGGTCGTGCAGCAGCGCCGCCACCAGAGACACTTCCTGCTTGGTTCCGCCCGAAAGTTCCCGCACCAGCCGTTTGGGGCTTTCCTTGAAGCGGATAAACTCCAGCCATTCCGTCTGACGCTTGAGCTGCACGTCTTTGGGAATCTTATGGAGTGCTGCGGTGAAATCCAGGTTTTCCTCGACCGTCATATCTTGATATAGGGTGAATTTTTGGGACATATAGCCCACCTTGGCCTTGATGGCCTGCAGGCCGTTCTCGGGATTGAGTCCCGTCACCCGCACCTCGCCTGAGGTGGGAATCAGCAGTCCGCAAAGTACCCGGATGGTCGTGGTCTTGCCCGCTCCGTTGGCGCCCAAAAAGCCAAATATTTCCCCAGGATTCACCGCGAAAGAAATATTATCAACCGCCGTAAAAGCGCCGAATTTCACCGTCAGGTTTTTTACTTCTACCGAGTAAGACATAAAACCTCTTTAACCACCAAGACACCAAGGCCACCAAGGAAGGCAACGGCAAGAATTGGGATTAAAACAAAAGAATCAATCTTTCGTCTTTTGTCTTTCTTGGTGAACTTGTGCCGATTTTCCATAAACCAAATTATGGAAATCGGTACTATACCGACCTCTTTAAAAGCTTTATTGAAGGTCGGCATGGTGCCTTGGTGGTAAATCGATGTTTGGCTTTTCATGAATGCACATCCATATAGTCGTACTTCAAAAAGAGCTTCTCAAAACTTTCAACCTTTTCTTTCGCCAGCACTTCCCTCGGCTCGCCGCTGGCCAAAAGATTCCCCCGCTCCATCACATGCACCTGGTCGCAGCGTTCCGCCTCGTCCATATAGGCGGTAGTGATCACAATCAAAATGCCGTCGTCCCTCAGGCGGTACAACAGTTCCCAGAATTCCCGGCGGCTGATGGGGTCCACGCCGGTGGTGGGCTCGTCCAGCAGCACCAAGTCCGGCGATCGCAGCAGGGCGCACATGAGACCCAACTTTTTGTACATCCCGCCCGAAAGCTGGCCCGCGGGCCTGTCCTGAAAGGCTTCCATGCGGGTAATGTGCAGCAGTTCGGCCCGCCGTTTGACGTAAATGTCTTTGGATATTTGGTAGAGATCGCGGAAAAAATCCAAATGCTCGGACACGGATAAATCCGCGTAAAGGCTTTGCAGTTGGGGCATATAGGCCATCAGAGGGCGTATCTGCTCAAAGGAAACGAGCTTACCATCGTCTTGATATTCCACTCGGCCCTCGGTGGGTTTGAGAAGACCCATGATCATGCGAAGCATAGTGGTCTTGCCCGAACCCTCGGGGCCGATCAGGCCGTGCAGCATAGCGGGCTTAAAGGAAATACTCACGCCCTTGACGGCGATGTTGCTCCCCATGTGCTTGACGATATCGATCGCTTCAATGCCGATTTTAGGTTGAGACATAAAACCTCTTTTGAACCACCAAGACACCAAGGGCACCAAGGAAGGCAAAATTCTTTTGGTTTAAACCAAGGGCTTAAAATCTTTCGTAGTTCTTGGTGCCCTTGGTGCCTTGGTGGTTAACCTTGTTTTGTCTTCTTTTGGGTTTATTTTTTCGGCAAATCCGCTTCTAAAGTCATTCCCGGTTTCAGCAGTCCGTCCGGATTCTTAAAAATAATCTTCACCGCGTATACCAGACTGGTGCGTTCCGCTTCGGTCTGAACATTTTTGGGGGTGAATTCGGCCTCATCATTAATATGAGAAATGACACCCTCAAATATTTTCCCTTTCAACTCCGGCAAGGTCGCGGTGACTTTCTGGCCGTAAGCGAGTTTCACCAGTATGGGTTGGGGCACATAAAAGTAACTCCAGACCTCGCTTAAATCCGCCAAAGTAAAAAGCTTTGTTCCAGGGCCCACCCAATCGCCCGGCTCGTGATACTTGGTCAAAATAGTGGCGGTCAAAGGCGATGTGACCGAACACCATTGCACATGCAGATCCGCCAGTTCCTTCTGGGTTTTCAGGTGATTAAAGGTTTCAACCGCCATTGAACCCGCCTGGTACAGTTTTACCCCTCTGTCGTAATCGTCGTTCGCCGTTTCCTGGGCCACTTTGTAATCCGGACCATCCAGGGTCACCAGCAACTGGCCCTGGGTGACCGCCTGTCCCTCGTCCGCCTGCAGCGAATTAACGGTGGAGGCCAGTTGCGAAGCCACATCCACTTCGGTGGCTTCAACAGTTCCCGCGTAAACGAATTTGGTACTTTCAATTCTCCACCAAATCAACGCGCCCAGCGCCAGAACGCCCAGAAGAATAAAAATATACTTTTTCTTCGAAGCCGGTTTTTTCGGCGTCATCAATGGCGGCGGCTCGGGCTTAGCGATTTCGGGAGGTGCGGGTTTGGGGGGCACTGGTAATTTCGGGGTACCCTTCTCACTTAGATTTTCTGGCATATCGATCTCCTTAATTTAAAATTCACCGCTTGATGGCTTCTCCCGACAGGGATGACAGTACGGACAACTGCATTAAAATCTGAACATTATTGGAAACCGACTGAATCTTCGCGTTCAGCGCCTGAAGGTTTGCGGTCTGAACTTCCAAAAACCGCACCGTTCCGGCCCTGTATGATTTGTAGGTCAACCGGGCCAGCTGCTCTGTCTCGGTCACCGCTGTATCGTTTAATTTTTCCTGATACTTCAGCGACGCCAGCGAATCCTGCGCCTTGTTCCAGTCCCGCCACAAATCAGCCTTGGCCTGGCTCCAGTTTTTTTCATAAGCCTGCGCCTGCTTTTGTTTCGAATCCGAATCATTCACCACCTGGCCCCAGTCAAACAGCGGCATAGAGGCCGACACCGAAACCATGTTTTGCTGAACAGTTTGCAAAATAGGGCCATCGGGATTTTCATAACCGGCCTGGGCCGACAGGCTGATCTTGGGAAAAAGCCCCGAGTGGATGGAATCCCCCGCGAAGCGGGCTGAATCCGCCAGATAAGCGTAGGTCTTCAGTTGGGGAACGCTCTCGTCCGGCGGAACCACCGCTTCCTGCTGCAGCATCGCCAGCGAATCCGCCGTGGAATCCATCGTCAGCCAGACCGAGGGCAAACTTACTATGTCGGGCAGGGCGTTTTGCATATGCTTGTCCAAAGGCAGTTTGAAATCCGCCGGTTCGTCGATACCCACCAGGGCGTAAAGGTCCCGCAACGATTGGGCCAGATTGGCCTGGGCCTGGCGGAACTGCATTTGATAATTCAGGACTTCCTGATGGGACGACAAAAGGTCCATGCGGCTGGCGGTTCCGAATTTCGCCTGATGGCCGATGTCGGTGTACTGGGCCTGCGCGATCTTGAGCGAATCGCCCAAAATCCTCACTTGTTCGGCGTTCACTTTCACCTGAAAATAAGCCAGCCGCACCGCCAGAGTCACCTGGCGTTTGGTGGCTTCATAAAGCTGGTCCTGCGATTGGGACGCGGCGGTGGCGCTGTCGGCCATCGCGTGCTGGGCCCTAAAGTCCCAAAGATCCCAGTTCAAAGTCGCCCAGGCCTGCCAGTTGTTGGCCTCTCCAAAAGCTACTGCAGGACTGTTGGGCAAAATAGAAAAGGTTGGCACATAGGTTTGATAAAAATAATTACCACTTAAACCAAGACGTGGAAATTCGGCGTTGCCCGCGGACTTGGCTTCGCTTTGGGAAGATTCATACCCGAGCCTTGCCGCCTGTAATTGGGAGCTGTTCTCCATGGCGCTCTGGGTCAGGTCGGCCAGCGAAAGGGACAGGTCAGCCGGAAATTCCTTTGCCCAGACCCTTCCCGCTCCTAATAAAAGTAACAAACACAGCCAGAGGTTGAATCTCATCTTTTACCGCCTTTCCGCGGAGCCAAAGATTCCAATGCCAGGTCTACCCTTGCCGCCAGGGCTTTATCCGAAACGATCATCGGTTTAATAATGGAAAAAGGAATCAAGCGCAGGTGTTTCACATCCAAGTGCTCCAGCGTAGCCACCATCATTAGGGGAAAAAGACATGACCCCATTAACAGCGGCATCACCGCCGGTATTGGCATTTTTCGGATCGAGCCTTCCCTCTGACATTCCCGAATCAGCCCCATAATGACCAATCCGTGCCGGGGACCGTTTTTTTTCACAAAGTCGAGTACCACCTGGTTCTTGTTCAAAACATCATGCAGAAGTCCCAAAATTAGACGGCGGTTCTTGCCGATAAAATATCCCAGCGTTATCAGAGCGGATCTTAGTCTTTCCAGGGCGGGGCCATCCCCTGATGTTTCCAGGGAAAATTGACTGAAAAACTTCTCGTAAGTGTCTTGAAGTACCGCGCGGATAAACTGGTCTTTGGTTTTAAAGTGATAATGAAACATACCCAGATTGACACCGGCCTTTTTGGCCACATCCCGCAGTTTCAAACTGCTCAAACTGGTGTGTTTGACCATTTCCAGGGCCGTATCCACCAAGCGCTGGTCCGTATCGGAAACACGGGGCATTGAATACTCCTTCACTCATAACTCTTTTAATTTATACGCTCGTATAAATTAAAAGTCAATTTCACCATTAACATTCGCTTCTTCCGTCTCTTAATTCTTCTTGTGAGATTCTCATTTTGAGAATTTAATTGACCGTCGGACGTGAAACGCCGGGCGTCATATCGCGGGTGACACTGTTCTGTCCCGCCATAACCGCCACACCGTTTGTTTTGTCGATCTTCGCCTGTTGTTGGTAGATCTCTTTTTGAACCGCGATGATCAGGTCTTTTGCCCCGCCGTTCATATAATCGCCAGCGAAAGGCGCGTCGAAGTTTTTTTGGGCCTGCAGATGATAGGTAATCGTTACCCCGCCCTGGGAGCCTGGGTCAATGTTCCAAGAGCCCTGGTAAAAGTAAAAATCCTTCTGGCTGACATCCAGAAAGGAAATACTTTGACCGGGAACCTCATGAACCCGCAGCAAAACATGTACTCTTTTGGTAATAAATAAAAAACCCGCTTCCGCTTCCTGGCACAAGTAAATATCGCCGTCTTTCACTTCTTCAATATGGCTTTTTTTCATTGAGGAAACAAATTGAGGAATGGTCTCGTAATTGGATAAAACTTTCCAGGCGGTCAATTGATCCGCGTTCACAAAAAATTGGGCCTTGATCTCATCCACACCTTTGGTTTCATTGGACGAAAAGGAAATCGGCTGAAATAAAGGACCGGCACCGCAGGTAACTGCGGCACCGGTTCCCAACATTAAGAAGAGGAGGAATTTTCGAATTTTCATTTTAATTCCTCCCTTCGTTCTGATCATTAGAAGCTGAACTGAACTTCCATGTTTCCCACCGGCACTAAAGACCCGCGGGATTCAACACCGCCGCCAAACTGAGACGGCATTTGCGTGATTAAATAAGTGCCATCGCCCGAGGTCGAATTAGCCGGGGTCGAAGTGACTTCCGGTGTATTGATCAGCCATTGAGCTTCGGCGATCAACTTCGTGTCCTCGTTCATATGCCAGGTAATCGAAGGCAGAGTGATTTCAAAAATCGGGTCGCTGCCCATGGTTTGCGGCAAAGGCGTCAAAGAACCGGCAGTTGGCGTAAATTTGCCGACCAAGCCGTCATCCGGGATGACAACCGCGAAACGGCCGGCCAATTCCCATGGATTGTCCCCGATCGAAGCGATCACTTCAGCACCGCCGATATTCAAGGAACCATTGGTCACCTTTTGACCGTTGGGCAAGGTGATGGCGCTCGGCAAAGAAGCGTTGTAACCCGCCACATTGACCTGTCCCGATAAGGTAAAGGTCGTGTCTCCCATCGGCGCGCGGTACTGAAAGTCCAGGCTCGCGTTGTAGTATTGGGCGTTGACCGGATTAATACCGGCGGCGCTCACATAGGGATTGAAGAGACTGGTTAACAGCGCGTTGCCGAAAGGCCCGTTGGCCGAGAATCCGGTCAAATAGGCCGAACCCAGGCTCAAATCGTCCGAGTGACCCGCGTTGCTGTCATTTTCAAATTCACCATTCACGTGCAAGGCGAACTCGGTTTTCGTCGGTTTGGCGAAACCCGTCTGCTGCTGGTGAAAGGGGTCGCTCGTAATACCGTCGTTCAACCCGATCCGCAGGAACAGCAAAGGCGGGAACTCGAAAATTTCAGGCAAATAACGCTGCGGCAAATCCGGGGCGCCGCTCAACACACCGCCCGCGAAATCCATCTGGCCCATCGTTCCCCACAAGGACAATCCGTTGTCGTAGCCCTGATTAAAGAAAAGATTCATCAGGTCCGAATGCCCTGTAAAGAGCATGTTGCCTTCGTAGGTGGCGCTTTCCAGATTGGTAGGCACTTTAAACTGGCCCACTTTGATGTAAGCCATGTCCGGAATCAAAGGAACATCCACATTGAACTCCAGCAAGCCCAAATTGTTATTGCTGCTGTTAATGTCTTCTCCGCCCAGGGCTTCTTCAAAGTGAAATTTGTAACCTTTGAAATCGCCGTTCAAGTACAAGCGGTCTTCAACATTAAACAAGTAAATCTGACCCTTGTCCCGAACCGTCTCGTCAGAGACATAATTAACCTGGCCCAATTCCTGAAACCTCCCGCCAAAATTCAAGTCGAGATCGTCATTCTTGAAAATCTCAGCCGCATGGCTCCGGACCGGCAAGCCCGCCAACAACACTACCGCTAACATCCATTTCTGAAATGCTTTCATACATTTCCTCCTTAAAATTTAACAACTAACTTCTCCACTGTTTCAGCTTTCTTCCGTATCCCCGAACAGCTGCTACTTCCGGCCTTACTTGGCCGCAAAGATCACGTCGTAATAAACCGTTATCTCATCGGTACAAGTGATTGAAGTCACAACCAATGAAATGGAAGGCGGCGTAATCTTGAAATCGGTCATCTTGAGCTTTTGAACACCTTTGAGGTGAATTTGGTTATCCGAGATCGTGACATGGCTTACCAAAGTGACGGGATTCGTCACGCCCGCGATCGTCAAAGTACCCGAAGCGTTCATGACGTAAGAATCATTGGAAACTCCGGCCACCAGACTCTCCTTGGTTAAATCAAAACGAATTTCAGGGTTTTCCGTGGATTTGAGCGCTTTATCCGCGTTGTCATCCAAGCCTGATTCCCTCGATTTAAGAACGGCGACAGGAACCACCAGACTCATTGAACCCACCTTGCCCGCTTTGAGCGCCTTGAGCAGATCGGTTGAAGAACCTTTCACTACCGCCGACCCCTTCAGAGCATGGGCGTTCATTTGGTACAGATGAAGGGTGGACCCGCCTTCCATGTAAACTGAGCTTCCCGTTTTGAGGGTCAGGAGCGTTCCCGTTTTGGCGTCGATGCCATCCACCGGGCCCACCAACGTCGCAGCCGCCTGATACCAATGGGCTTGATTTTGCATCAGCTGGTTTCCGCTATCCGCCAAGGCCATCGTGGTAAGTACCATCACCGCAGTCGTCGCCATCCATACTTGCATCATGTGTTTCATAACTTTTCCTCCATTGGATTGATCTGCTTCTTGTTGTTAGTGCAAGCGATGTGCCAACCGCTTTTCAGCTAAAAACCCAGATTTTTTGACTTATACGCCACTTCATCAATTCGGACTTGGCATAAATGCCATGGCACCCCTGCCCTGTTTCTCAGATTGATAGCGGCTTCATCAAGAATGGGGCATCCTACGAAACAAACGAACTTTTATTTATGACAGGAATCATGTTTAGGTTTTAAAAAGCGGGGTTATGACATTGGTCATATTCTAAAAAATTGGCTGGAGTAACCTTGCAAAGAGAACATATGACCCAGGTCATAAAGATTTTTTTCAAACAAGCCTATCGTTGAATCAGAAGTTAGTACGATGTAAAGGAGTTTCGTTATGACTACTGCAATCAAAGAAGCGATCAAAACCAACACCATGAAAGCTTTGGTTTATCACGGTCCGGGTAATAAGGCCTGGGAAGATAAGCCAAAAGCTACCCTTCAAAAAAATACGGACGCGGTTGTCCGCATCACAACTTCCACCATTTGCGGGACTGACCTGCATATTATGAAAGGCGACCTGCCGGCGGTGACCGACGGAAGAATTCTCGGCCATGAAGGAATCGGTATTGTGGAGGAAGTCGGAGCGGGTGTGACCGGCTTTAAAAAGGGGGACAAAGTCATCATCTCCTGCGTCACTTCCTGCGGGAAATGCGATTTTTGCAAAAAGGGGATGTATTCCCATTGCCGCGACGGCGGATGGATTTTGGGCTATCTGATTGACGGCACCCAGGCCGAATATGTCCGCATTCCCCATGCCGACAACAGCCTCTACCATTTGCCCGCCGAGGCGGATGAAAACGCTTATGTGATGCTTTCGGATATTTTCCCGACGGGGTTTGAATGCGGCGTGCTGAACGGACAGGTTAAACCGGGAGATACAGTAGCCATCGTGGGTTCGGGTCCCATCGGCATGGCGGCTCTTTTGACCGCCCAATTTTACTCGCCCGCGGAGATTATCATGATTGATATGGATGAAAACAGGCTTCAGGTAGCCAAAAGCTTTGGCGCGACCAAAACCGTCAACAGCACCGATGGCAAAGCGGTGGAAGCGGTCATGGCTCTCACCGGGGGCGAAGGCGTGGACGTGGCCATTGAGGCGGTCGGCGTCCCCTCTTCCTTTTTGACCTGCCAGGGAATCGTCGCCGCGGGCGGACGCATCGCCAATATCGGTGTCCACGGTAAACCGGTGGAATTGCATTTGGAAAAACTGTGGGACCGTAACATCGCCATTACGACCCGGCTGGTTGACACCGTCACTATACCCATGCTCTTTAAAGTAGTCCGGTCAGGCAAGCTTGACGCCAAGAAGCTGGGCACCCACACCTTTAAACTGTCTGACGTGGTCAAAGCCTACGAAACCTTTGGCAACGCAGCCAAAGAAAAAGCGCTGAAAGTGATTTTGAAAGGATAAAAGCTCAAAAATATTTTTGAAATAGAAAAAATTAAACCTAAAACCGGATCGGTCCCAAACGGCCTTTCCGGTTTTTTTATGTCCGGCGGGAGGAAAGGGATTTTTCGCCTTTACCCTAAAGGGACGATCGTAAACAAAACCAGCATGAGAATAATGGAGGTGAGGACAAAGGACCGTTTTTAACCAAACCAATATTTAAACGCCAGGCCCGCCAATACCACTATCACCGCTAAAACCAATAGACCTTTGGTGTTTAAAGCATCCATGATGTTCGCCCCTTTATTTCGTGCTTTTTTACTACCACCATAAATGGTTCTCCCGGGACGCCAGACTGCGGGCTTTTTCCCAGGTCATTTCCGACATTTTCCGGCCCAGCGAAACCGGGCTTCCCAGGGGTTCTATCGCCCCATCGCCGAACTGGTCAGTTTCGTCCCCGGATTTTTTTGAAAGTTTCCGATGAATCGATTTCAACGGGGGTTTCGACTGTTTCGTTTCCTCGTTTTTCGGGCCTGTTTTCTTGACTGCTTTTTTCATCTTTCTCCCCGATTGCCAAAAAATTGAAACTCACGCCTTCAAGAATTTATTAACACTACTTTTAAATAGCAACATAACGCAACCAGATTCGTTCTATATAATTTCGACCACACGCCCGAAGATTTAACCGAGTCTTTACGCCGGCCTGTCCGGCTATTCAAAAATAGTGTCCTTGTTCGACAACTTCCGCGGATTTAAGGGAAATAGGCCCGAAAACGGGGAACTCTTGATTTCTTTCCACCAAAATGGGTAAAAATATAAGCAGGGAGATAAACGAATCTCTGCTATTTTCAAATAGTGTTCAAAGCGGAGCTATTCGTTTATTTGTAATTAATGAGAAGAGATACATTATTAAAAGTATTCGGCGGCAATGTCCGCAAAGCCCGCCTCAAGAAGGGTTTTACACAGGAAGAACTGGCTGAGAAGGCCGGTTTGGACTTCCGTCAAATAGGCTTTATTGAGCGCGGCGAGATCAACCCCACGCTTTACACCATTCAAAAACTCCGCAAAGGCCTTAATTACCCCGTCAATCATCTGTTCCGCGGCCTTTAGGGTGCTAAAACTATTTTCAACACCCTACAGCCATGGGTTGGAACAAGCCGCGAAAAATGTTTTTTTCATTCGCGGCTCCTTCGTCAATTAAACGCCGATCGCGCGCAGCAAAATCACGCAAACCACGATCACCACCACCCAGACCAGCACCGTTCCCGCTCCGTCGTCTCCCGCTTTGAGCGAGGACAAATCGGGCGATCCCGCCGCCAGATATTTGAGGGACGATTCTTCCGTCGCCTCCAAAGCCTTCGGCGCGTTCGGAAAAGAACCGCCTGCCTTCAGCGTCAACAGCGCGTCGTTACCGGCCAACTCGTTCAATTGAGCGCCTTCCTGAACCGACATCGGCACAGGCCCCGCCCACACCGTTTCTGAAACACCAATCAAAGCAAATACAATCGCCGCTACCAAAACCATGATCCTTTTCATCGCTCATCCTTCTCAAAACTAAATTTGTAACTATCTTGCCCCTCTTAGAAAAGCAAGAAACAGGCCACCGCCAAACCAACATCAGTTAACCACCAAGACACCAAGGGCACCAAGTAAGACAAAAATCACGACCGTTTTAAAAGACTTTTAACCCCTTTTGTCTTTCGTTGTTCTTGGTGCCCTTCGTGTCTTGGTGGTTCAAAACTTTTGCCGTAAAAAAGAATCAAAACGAGAAGACGCAATTCTCATTTTGATAGCCGCCCTTGATAAAAAATTTCCTTCCCTACTTTTTTACCTTCGGTCCCACTACACTGAGTCTCTCCTTCATCTCGCCGGTCGAAAGCGGAAACCTTTGAACTCAAAAAATTTTCTTCGTAATAAATTTTCGATAATCCTTCTTCTCGCCGTCTCATTCTTTTCGTTCAGCTGCGCCACCACCAGTAACGGCCTCAAAACCCTTTCGGACCAGGCGGTTCTTTTGGATCTTCCCGTGGTGCGCCAAACCGCGCCCAACCTTTGCGGCGAAGTGGCTTTGGAAATGCTCACGCGCTATTACAACGTTCTCCTCACCCCCGCGCAGGAAGACCGGCTGACCAAAGAAGCCAATCAGGAAAAGGGCATCACGGGCGCGACCTTGAAAAAGGTTCTGGAAGAACAGGGCTATTTTGTGGCGGTCTTTTCGGGCACGCTGGACCGCAAGGTTTCGGGCCTTTACGGCCATTTGGACAAAAGACGGCCTTTAATTGTGATGATCCAGGGCGCCGGGCCGGACCGGAACCATTATGTTTTGGCCGTGGGCTATGACGAAACCACCAATGCCATGGTGCTGCTGGACCCGGTCCGGGGCGAAATCACCATGAACCTGATCAACTTCAAAAAAGTCTGGGGCAAAGTGAATAACTTCACCCTGCTGGCGATTCCGAAAAAACTCAAAAACTAATCCATTTCCAACGGTTGGGCATTACTCCCGTATTGATAAATCTCTCCCACTCATTTTGATAAACCCGCGTTCCCGCCTGGTCTTTTCACAGGGAATACCGCGTTCCATTTTGGTACGGCCCTTGCTCTAAAGCTAACCCTGATTGTTATTACCAGACGCACCTCTCAAGGAGAAACACCATGAAGCTCGCAATCACCCAGGCCTTTCTGTTCAGCACCATGATCACAGGAGCGGCGTTCTTTTCCGGCTGCGCCTCCACCGGTGATCAAAGAGCCGTCAATACAGGCAACACCATGAAAGCGGTCGAACAGGATTACATCGACACGCTGGCCCAGGTAAATGTCACGAACGCTTCTTTGCAGTCGCTCATTGATGAAGGCCAGCCCGACGAACCCAAAGCCTACGCCCAATATTCGGACAACGTCAATGTCATGGAAAGACTGGGAAAGCGTTTATTCGAGCGTGCCGAACAAATGAATGCCCAGCAAAAAAACTATTTTGAGGAATGGCGCATGCAGGGCAACACTTATACCGACGACCGTATTCAGGCTCTCAGTGAACAACGCCGCGCCGACCTGAGCGAGGTTTTCGCCCAAATCTCCGTGGCCAGTGTGGGCGTCAAGGGATCGCTGAAAACCTACATTTCGGACAACCGTCAAATCAAGATGTACCTTTCCACCGATCTCACCCCCAAGGGTGTGGAGGCTATTACCACCACCATCCAGCAGGCGATCACAGACGGCGAAAATTTGAAGGAAGCGGTAAAGCCCGTGCTGGCCGCTATCGGCAACGCCCGGCAGGAACTGGCTCAGGGCGGCAATTAAGAATTAAAAACTCCGCTCCCCGCGGCCGCGGGGAGTTCCGCCTTTTGCAGACATTAACCACTTAACCGTCATGGTCCCTCGGAGGCTCTTTTGAAACGCGTCACACCGATCTTTGCCGTAACTCTGCTTCTGGGCGCCGGCGCCTTGTGGTTTGTTTCCTGCGCCAGCGAGCAGGTCAAAGGGCCCGCGACTCCCGTCACTTCATTTAATTCCGAACCTGCTTCCGCTTCCGATACCAATGAGGTAGTCCCCGCTGTTGTCGACGCCGACGCCCCTCTCTCTTCCTCCCCCGCTTCTCAAGCGGTTCAACCCCATCCGGCCTCCGCTTATTTGGCCGTTCCCGCGGTTTCAGCCTCCGCTCCCATGGCGGTGGATGTCCGGCCTGTTTCCAATGGGAACACCGAGGGCTGGCTTTCTCTGCTGCTCTGGTTACTCGCTCTTCTGCTGGTGGCCGCCGGGCTCAGGAATCGGTCTCGTTACCATCAGGCCCATGGAATAACTCCGGCTCCCTTCAGCCCTTACCATACGTTGGACCCGAAACATTCCGGTCCTCAAGTTCAGGCCGCCCACCCGGAAAAAGAAATCAGTGTCACAGCCTTCTTTAACGGCCTG
>Ga0206829_10245_pt1 | contig 18282 bp, 22 predicted proteins | sample Alteio_BWOrgCont_75_FD_152862 | JGI IMG/M metagenome (GOLD analysis project Ga0206829, IMG submission 152862) | Enriched cells from forest soil in Barre Woods Harvard Forest LTER site, Petersham, Massachusetts, United States -... | ecosystem: Environmental > Terrestrial > Soil > Temperate forest >... | reverse complement strand
CGCGCCGCCAGCCGTGTCGCCACTTCCGCACCACCCGCCCGACCGTTTTGTTGAACATTGAGTAGGAGTAGTAATCGTGGTTGCCCAGGACAGCAAAAGCGCCGATGCGCGGTTTGCACTGAATCAGAGACGAGGCGAATTTGATACCACTGTACTTTTCGAAGATGTCGCCGGTGAGAACTATTATGTCGTACTCATCTTCCGTGACCTGCCGCAGAAACTCAGCCTTGGCGTAGTCGTCGCCGCAAAGATGCAGATCTGAGAGATGCAAAATTCGCAGCTGCCGCTTCGCTACTGCTGGAAGCGAGCCGCCGGCGGCCCCTGGTTCCTTCTTAGTACCGTTCGGATCGGGTCCCTGTCCGGTTGTGATCTCGACGGTCTCGAGGCGAAAGCGGTTGACCTCCACGCGCGTGGCGTAGAGGAACGCTCCCACGCCGGCTAGAGCGATGGAACCGGCGGCGAAGCAGACGGCCTTGCCGCCGCGAGACGACCAGAATGAGCGCTTCGGCGATGGAAGCGTCAACATATTTCTCGCACCGTTACCGACAAAACCCATATCAGTAGTGAAGAATCTCTTCCATTCGTTTTTGAGCTATTACATCAGCTCGCGATTTGAGCCCGATATCCGGCGCGGTTAAAACTGAAACCAGATATCGAATCGGAAAACCGAGACCGATCAGGATAATACCGAAGATAGCATCATACGGCATGGAATACCAGCTCAGGTTGCGAATCTGCTCGAACACCCAGGGCAGCCACGAGGGCGAGTTCAAGTTGGAATCTGCGAAAGCGAACACCAGTGAAGAGGCGAGAACGTAAGCGATGCCGACCAGATGCAAACCGACCACCCCTGCCGCCAATCCGCCAACCTGGCGCACCGACGTGCGCGGTCCGTCGTTGATCTTTGCCACCACCCAGGTGGCGAAGATCATGCCGAGAAGATAGCCGAAACCGGGTTGAGCGTAGTAGTCCAATCCCCCGCCCGAGGCGAAAAGATAGACGCCGAACAGAGGACCGACCAGTCCGGCCGCAAGGAAGAGAGTGGCGGCAATCGTCGCCACCGGCCAGCCAAAGACGTAACCGAGGAAAATCGCCACCGGCGCCTGGGGTGTGTACGAGTCGAAGCGAAGCTTGCCCACAGGAGCGGACAGCTCCGGACAAAGTTGAAGCGCCTTTTGTTGCCAGGCTGGCGGCAACTGCACGAGCAGCGACTGAGTTTCTACCCGCACACTGTTGAGTAGATTGTTGCCTGTTGCCGTCGGTAGTTGCAGCCCGATAAAGCCGGTCAACAGCATGATTTGAAGAGCGATGACAACAAGAGCGCACTGTCCGGCGATCGATCTGCGCTTGATGCGTTTGATCTTTTTGCTGCTCAGGACTAACGGCAACTCTCGTCTCCAATCGCGACCAGCCTATTGTCGGTCCGTTGCGATCCCTGCGTCAAGAGCCCTGAGCTCATGAAAACCCGGTTACGGTTGCTGGCCCCGGCGGTTCCGCTCCGGTCGAATCGAGTCAGACTGCCGATTAGTTGTGCTTAACTGGCTCGCTTTTCCATCTTCACTTTCTTCCAGGTCCTCGACGCGCCGTTTGACCAGCTCGTCGAACTCGAGCGCCAAAATATTTTCAGTCCACAGAACCAGAGCGTCCTCTTCGTTGTCCTGATAGTAGTTGCGCCTGACGCCCAGGTTCTTGAAGCCGTATTTGTAATAGAGTCGCTGGGCTCCTTCATTGGAAACCCGCACTCGGCAGTGTATAGCATCCTCGGAATCGTATTCGGACTAATGGCTTTAATAGGAGGCGTTACGTACATGCTCGATCATAAGGACAACCGGATGCAGGAGCAGATAGATGCACTTGTGGAGTTGCTGAAGCGAGAGCGTGAGAGGTGAGAGGTCAGCTTTAGATACTGGCGCGGTCGGGTTCTAATGAAGCTGGAAGAGCTGACCAATAACCCCTCCTATGCATGAGCCAAATCCCCACACGACCGGATGAAAAACGCCTCGCCAAAAAGTCTTAGGTTCGCATTCGCAAAGCCATTTAAGGCGACGAAGCGGCCAGCAACACAGTCCGGCAAAAGTACCTACAAAAACGGCCCTTCCCCAGTCGATTCGTTGCCATTCCTCGTGCAGGGCATCATAAAATCCTCTACCCACAACGTTGACTACAACGATCAGCGCCAAAAGACCCACGAACATTAGAACTCGATTGTTCTTCATAAGTCACCAATGTCGGAATGAAACTTTTTGCGCTTGCGGCGCCACCAAACGAAAGTGCAACCAATCAAGGTCGCAAACCAAGTCTGCACCATTGTCTGCACATCGAAGCTGAGCGGCCATGAAAACACTTGTTGCTCGATAAACCGTGTTGGCAAAATGAACAAAAGTACCATAACAGAAACTATGGGGAACAAGAACATGTCTGGCATGTCGAATCCTCGTCGAGTTGATGACGATTCGGTGAGCTGAAGGTTCAGCCGGTCTTCCGGTGACAATTCCGAAATCAGCTCACGGATTCTCTCCAAGCTGATCCGCTCTTGTGGAGCCCCTTGTGACATCGCGACGTCGAGCTCGTAGATCGCTGAACCAACGAAAATTATACGCTGCTGGGCAGTTCCTGTTCTAGACAGGAACCCGCTTGACGATTTAGGCAAACTGTTCACAGCCGCCTGCTGCACTTGGGTTCTGCGTTCGCATAGGGGCAAAAATTTGCAGTATTGAGTGAGTGCCTGATCGTTGAGAACAGGACTGCGCAATCACGAGCCCGAAGAGGGAACACATTTCGCGAACCGCTTTCCAGCGGGCAGGCAAGCCTGATCGATTTTAGTAGTTGTTGAAACGCTGTCGAGGCGGTTCAATGCAGGACCGGGAAGTGGTTTCGTCTCTTAAACCGGGTCCTAACGCTCAGGGCTTCTTGATCCAGGTTCCTATGAATTACACGGAAAGGAAATTGGGTAAAACCCTCTATTCCAGCATTCGAGTAGCGTTAAGATCTTGGAAGCTCCGTCGGAGGGCAAGTATTATTCAAATGCGTAGATTTAAACTGATGTTCAAGGGTCAAATCGCTTTTGCACTTTGGGCTATGACGGGGCCTGTACATGCTCAAACGATGGATCAACCATTGAACTGGAGCAGATATGGTGTTCTCGATTATCCATCAGCTTCTAACCAAAACGGACCGGCATTCGCTGCACAGGTGTTGGAGCTCTCTGCCGAACTGGAAGAGCTCGGCGGCGACCTCTATCGTGTCAAAGCATCTGGGTCTCTATCCTATAGTGCTAACCCTTTCGAGCTGCGTCAGGTATCCGACACAGGCGATACCTTGATCTTAGAAGTGACGGACAGGAGTATTGTGCACGGTGCGACGTACGGTTGCACCTTCAATATTTTCACTCAGGTCAACATACCGGAGCGAATTCGCCAGGTTGAGGTATGTAGCGCCAATAGAAAAGTGGTTGTGGCAATGGATCGGCATGAGCCTATGATGGACCTCTTACGTAGCGCTATTTCATCAAAGTCATTGGTCCGTTTCACCTATCAAAATGAGAACATAAAGGCAATTCCAGAAAAAATATACAAAACAGTAGATGACAACGACGGACCGAAAGTTTTATGCGCGAACCGAAATGGCGGAGCACCTCGTGTATTTTACGTGCGCCACATGAGCGAGCTCTCAATCGACAAAAAGGCCGTGAAAGATTTGAATGATCACGGCCCAGGTCCTGCATACAAGTAAGCTGTGGTGCAGGGCTCGAATGGGTGCGTGGTCCACCTATAAGAACACATATTGCTGCTTAGATACAACGCCGTTTACAAGATCCTTGAAACACCTCGCGATCGATTGCTGTTCGGTCCGGCAAGATGGTGACAGACGCAGTGAGAGAACAGTCCAGTGGAGAGTCCTCTCTGGTTCGATTGTCCAGGATCCGTGAGGTAAACAAAATGGGTGGTTTGTCTACCTTCTCACAAAAGCGTGTTTATGTCACACTAAGCCTTATGGACACGCAAAGAATGAAACACTGGTGGCGAATTGAGTGGGGCAGAACTGTGGCTATAGGTGCCATATGTTGTGTGTTCAACTTGGTTCTTTACAAATCTCAAGTGCAATTGCTTGATTGGCTTGAGTTAGGAGCTGGTGTTTCGGCTGGAGTCCTGCTCTATGATTTCCTTTTCGTCCGGAAGGCAACATTTCAACAACGGCTTGAGCGGATTAGCCTGTTGCAGGCTTTGCTAACCGGGGTGTTTGCTGCAGTATTTAGCAAAGCTACGCATTAGTCTGTATTGGCTTTCAACTTCACTACAAGCCGCTTATGTCACACTTTGCATGAAGGCAGCGATAGGGAGGGACTAGGTTTGGCAGATGAATTAGACAAGTTGGATCGAGAGAGCCTTCTGAAGATGGCGCAATCGCCTAGGGTAGAAGCTAAGGGGCGCTGGATGGGGCGCGTCTGCCTGATCATGGCGATTATTGGCCTCTTCTGGTGCTTTCTTGGTTCATTTGGACGAGACGTAGTTTCGTTTGCGAATCCGGGGATCAAAAACTCAAGCGAGGTTCAAAGTACGAACGTTGGTTGGATAGCAAGCGGGCTGTTTATGTGCGTGCCATGGTGTCTGTACTTTGTCGCATTTGAGTTCAGGCGTACTTGTAGACGGCTCGATGCGATTGTGGAGTTGCTGAAGCGAGAGCCCTATGGTGAAATCACCGGGTATGGTGTCACCCAAAATGGGCCCCATGGCGCTGAGGTTATGAAACTCCTGTATGGTGCGCTTTTAGGTAAGACTAAAACGAATCATGATCAACGTAATGAGGCCGAACGTGTTGGCCGCTTCAGCTTGACAGTTTAGAAAAAAGAGAAGGCGACCAGCCGAGCTAGGAGAACCAATGAGTGCGCAAGGAAACATAGCGCGAACGTTGTTTGTAGGTACGACTGTCTTTCTGGTGTTGCACACACCTGCGTCGCAATGCGCAACTCAGCGTGACGTCAGTCCCGAAAAGGTTGATGTCGAGCTGAGCCATCTGTTGGACAACTTGCACGATGCAAAAAATAAGACCTACAGCGATCAGCTTGCCGAAAGTGACGCAGTAGGCAAGGCAAATGACTCTTTGCGGTCCTATCTCAAGCAGCGCGCCAGAGATCCAAAATTGTTGTCTGTTCCCCTAAAAAGCGTCTCGGATCTCGGGATGCTAATTGCGACATCACCAGACAAGAAGTTGCGCCTCTATTCTTGGGATACACAAACCGGTGGCAGCATGCGCTTTTACTCGACCATTGCACAGCTCCATCCGGGCAACGAAAACCGGTGCACAGTCATTGATATGTCGCCAAAGGAGGCAGGCGATTCAGAGTTCTGCAAAACAATTAGCATGGTTCGCACCGGTGAGGGTAAGAACGTTTATTTGTTGCAGACATACTCGGTCTGGTCGTCAACATTCCGCGGCAGCACCATCGAGGCTTACTCGATTGAGCATGGAACCCTGAAGAAATTCCCCATATTTCAAACGACGAAAGGCAGCTTGTGGGAGATTGAGTGTTCCACGTCAGACAGCTACGACTTCCCTGATATTGAACTAAAAAACAACAACAAAAGCCTGTTCGTTCCTCTGATAGACAAGAACGGTCATCAGACGAGCAAGTATCTTGTATACAAGTTCAACGGCAACAAGTATGTGTTTCAGCCGGGTGCTCAGCGCAGCCCACATTAACTGCTCCCGCAAGACAAACGCTCAAAACCAGCCTAGCCGAATCCAGTTCTATGAACGAACAGTCCTTACGGTGCCCAGGCTCAAAGCTCATTAGCACGGATTCGCGGACAAAGAGCAACTGTTATACTTTGACTGGATCTTGGAGAATTGGCGACTATGCAATGGCAATATCTATTGGTTAGGTTTCCGACTGCCGGCTTCTTGGGCGATCAACTCCAAGAGAGCAAACTTGGTGAAGGATTCAATAACCTTGGAAAAGAAGGATGGGAGTTCGTTTCCTTTATGAACTCCTCGATGACACATGAACAGAAGCAGGATGTAGTTGGCGTATTTAAGCGCCCTGTTGAGCATGAACGTTCGCCAGGTAGCATTTGACGCATAAGCGAAGGTCTGCCTGGACAGCCTAGTCGCTGGACTCAGGTACGTTCTCATCGGCTTCGCTGCGGCGAACATAGAAATGCGCCAAATGATCAGTTCAATGAATTGATGGTGCCATTGATCGACAAGAACAAGTTGATCGGTCGCTGTTGGTTCATTGCTTCGAGCATCTTTCTGCCAGCTTCGCCGACCGGTAAGACTGAACAAACTCGGCATCGAAGATTGAGCGACGATACTCGTGGTTGTAACGCTGGTCTCCGGTCATCCAGAACTTGAGCACCGACTTCCAGGCCTTGCATCGGTGATCGATCGGTGACGCGGCGCATCGCTGTCGCCACGGTTGATCACCCGCGTGTATCTGCTCAAACATCGCAGCAGAGGCGCCGGACCATCGCATCTGAGTCCGGCGATCGCGGAAGGCTACCGCCGAACTCCGAAGTTGTTGGCGGACGCTCGCCCGCCGCTGGTAATTTTGTAGTAGCGAAAGTTTAAGGCGGCGCCTTCCCCCGCGGCGAAATCGTCAAAGAAAGGCTTCCAGTCGTGAGCATGATTGGAATCGACGAATTCAACCTCAAAGTGATCTTGTGAAATCGTCTGACTTGCCAGAGCTCGGGCGCATTGATCCAGAACTTGAGGGAACGAATCGGTTGAGACAACTACACTTATACGGGCTCTGTCCTTAGGGTCGCCGTTGGCTGCGGCAACTGCGCGCAGCGACTGAGCGGTTGAATGGCACTGCCTGTTTTCACAACGGGTCGGAGCAACGCTGGGGCAATGCACTGCGTCACTTCGTTTAGTCTCTTTCGCAGGTCTCGATGGATTCATAAGGCTAGCAGTTTACTCTTTTTCCGCCGAGCGTCAAACCGATATCAGGGTTGAGCCTGGCGGAACGCCAGCAAAACAATCCTCTTGCCGCCTGGCCAGTCTACTTCGGAAATGATTCGTTGTTGCCTGAAACCAAGCTCGTCCAGGAGCCCAAACAGCGAGTCTCGGGTCAGCCAGAACGATTCATCGTCCGCGCCCGACATTGGCTGGTTCCATCCTAACTCGCCGCAATGGTAAGCGTCATAACTTCTTCCGGCATAACTTACCGAGCTTCGTTTGAGGTGCGGCCGCTCACAGCCGTACAAGGTGTGGAGCAGGAGAGTGTTCGAGACCTCGTGAATTTTGAAGAGATGCTCCACAGGATTTTTCAGATGATAAAGCAACCCGCTGTGGAACAGGATGTCGAATCGCCCAACGCTCGAGTCCATGTTGCGAGCGTCCAGAAGATGCAAGTCGCAGTTCTTGACACCGTGCAGGTGAAGTCGCACCAGCGAGCGAACAATATTTTTCGGGCGTATGTCGATGGCCACGACTTTTTTGCAGACGCTCGCGAGCTGCACAGTGAGCGCGCCTTCACAGCAGCCTAATTCAAGGATAGTTTTGTCGGCCGGATCGGCGAAGTCGATAAGCGCCTGAACGCGCTCGTCGAGCCCAGCATCAAACTTCCTGTGGCCGTCTTTGGGGGTGTCCTCATGCCATCCCAAATAGCGGCCATCCGGGAGCGGGTAGCCGGTGCACCAGTCCAGATCGCGATGGAACTCTTCTAAAGCCCACTCCGGCAGCGTTGTTTGACTATCCAGCGTGTTCATGGCAGATGGCTCAGGTCGGTCAACTCGACTGATTGAAGACGATCGCTATCCTCGGTTACAAGTCATCCGGCTTAATCTTGAAACGCTCTCGCTCAGTTGTATAGCTGACTTGCTCCACTCGCGGTTCGATTGTCTGGGATCTGTCTATGATCGCGCCACTGTCGGTTCAAAATCAAGGTGAATCGAATGTAGCATTGCGCCTAGAACGCATTCAATGCATTCTAGGTAATCCTAATTCGTGGGTCTCATTCCATGAGATAAGGATTGCGCTTCTCTGGCACTGGTCTGCGCATGTAGTCTGATCCTTCAATTTTTACGACCTCAATGTCGAATCCAACTTCCGCTGTAGGAGGTATTGGCGGAACTCGAAGCTCAGGGCACGCGACTCCAGCAGTAGCCCACACAGTGGCTCGGCTGCCGATACGCATATGAGGTAAAGCTTCTTCGATTGCTTTGAACGCCTTGTTCTGTCCGAGAACAAACTTTTGCGGCTGGGCTTTTAGGAAAGCACTGTCCCATTTCGCGCTCTTCGCCCCAAACAATCCTTCGTAACGAACAGTGACTGTGTCGCCTGCTGCAGCAAGGGGAGCGTTCTCGTTGCCAGCGGACAATTGAACTATTTCGAAACCCGATTTCGTAGGATCAAACAGAGGCGCCTTCCTCAAACGAAATCCCGCGGATGACTGCGGTATGGCGAACAAGCACCATACGAGAAGACACAATAGGCAGTACACCGATCGACGCCTGACTTTCATTATGCACTACCCAGATCATGAGTTCACGCGCCTAGCATAGCTGCTCACCAAAGGATTGATACGGGTCGCGGCCCAGACATAGCTCAGTATTTCCCCTAGAATTACTAAAACACACCTTGTTCCACTCGGATAGTCTCAAGCCGCTAGAGTTAGCCCTCGATCGATTAGTCCGCATCGATCGTGGACCTGCTCCTGATACTAAGTCATTGACTTCAGCAGTTGTACTCAGTTATGGTTTTTATCCGCGCCGTCATTGGCATGCCTTTCTGTTATTGACTTATGTGCCGCCTGTCTTCGCCGCAGCTCAAGCGGAAGCCAACTCGCGAACTTCCTTGCGAATTCTGTCGCGTTCGCCGGTGTAATCGAGTACTGCCACATCATAGTTCGACTGTAGGTTAAGCCAAAACTCGGGCGATGTCTTAAAAAAACATGCAAGCCTCAGCGCAGTATCTGCCGTAATGGTGCGCTTTTCTGATTCGCTGATGATTGCAGTGACTCGTGTCGGTGCCACACCAAGGAAACCAGCCAGCCTCGTCGCACTGAGGTTCAACGGCTCCATAAACTCTGTCCGCAGGATCTCCCCAGGATGGATCGGAGGAAGCTTGTCCCCTTCCTTAAACTTAGTGGTAGTCCGTGATTTCGACATTACCAAAAATTCTCTCCGTCGCTTACAAAACAAATTCGATATTGATCGTTAATCCTAATACTGTGCTGTCCTTCTCGATCACCATGGAGGGACTCCAGTCTGTTGCCTGGAACTGCGGCGAGGTCCGCGAGGCCTCTGGCTGCTTTGAGCACCTCAAGCTTTCTCCTAGCCGCTACCTGAATGCTGTGGAAGCGCTTGACGTAGCGGTTATTGGCTGGCTCTTCCGTATCTCTGTTCCAATACGTCTTTATCACTGGTTTATTATGACACGCGCCGCGTATTACGTCAAGCGGGTCGCCACATGCGGCTGTTACTCAGCCGCTTTTCACTGGATTCGTCGTTGAGGACAGGTTGTTGACCATGTGACTTTAGTCAAACTGGTACGCGACCTTTGCCAGTTAATTTGACGTCGACAACATCGTAATATCGTTTCGTAGGCTCCAAGCTGCGATCAGCGGGATCACGTTGTTGGCAAATAACTGCGGTCGTAATGAGCCCAGGCTAGTTGTTGGATGTAGAGTTCGGTAACCATTTTTCGAGCATATACTTAATATCTGCTATCAGAGCTGGCTTCTGAAGAAAATCGTCCATTCCTGCCAGCAAACATCGCTGCCTGTCCGAATGCGCTGTCAATGCAATGATGGGAACGCGCCTTCTTTTTTCGCTCAGCTCCTTTTTGCGGATAAGCAATGTAGCATCACAGCCGTCTATACCTGGCAATCCCATGTCCATGAAGATTAAGGCGATGCCAGCATGATCTCTTTCTACGGCTGCCTCGCCGCAATCGACCGTTTCTGCCTTATATCCGAGCGTGGAAATCTGCAGCGTGGTCAAATATCTCAGAACCGGATCGTCTTCCACAACTAAGATAATCGGCGGTGTCATATGCGACAACCCGCATCTAGGAATGGTATTTCGAACCAGAACGTCGAACCTTTGCTGGGATCGCTTTCGACTCCGATTTCACCACCCATCATTTCAACCAGAGACTTCGATATGCTAAGGCCGAGCCCGGTGCCGCCGTAGACGCGGGCTGTTGAATCTTGACCTTGGGCGAAAGGCTCGAACAGCCTTGTTTGATCTTCAGGCCTTATGCCTATTCCTGTATCGGTCACAGTGAACCGAACCACGGTTTTCTGTTCGCCGCGCTCTTTGAGTGCAGCGCTCATGTCTATGTGTCCCGTGTCGGTAAATTTCACGGCATTGAAGGCTAGATTGAGTAGAATCTGGCGTACTCTGAGTTCGTCGCCGCAGACCATCTCTGGTACCGCCGCTTCGCAAGCTCCAGTTACGTTGATTTTCTTTTTGTCAGCTTCCGGAATGACGAGTTGCCGCACTTCTCCGAGGACAGCGCGCAGAGGGAAGTTGCGATATTCGAGCTTAATGTTGCCTGATTCCATACGGGCTGCATCAAGCACATCATTGAGAATCTGAAGAAGGCGTTTGGACGACTCGAAGATGTTTTGTACGGTGGCATTATTGGTCGTACCCAGATCCTGCATGGTGAGGATTTCAGTTAGTCCGATGATGCCCGCCATGGGGGAGCGCACCTCATGGCTGACCGTGGATAGAAATCTGCTTCTAACCGCTAAGGCGGTCTCCGCCACAACCCTACTGGCAATCGCTTCATCGCGAGCCTGTCGTAACTCGGCTGTTCTCTCTGCCACAAGACGTTCTAGTGCTTCTTTTCCAAGCGCTCTTACGCTCGCCACTCCTGCCCAGACGAGGAGGACAAGACCGAGCATACTAAAGGCTCCTACCGCCACTACACTAGCATGGCGTACATTCGCTAAGACGGCTTCACGCTTCTGGAGCAGCGTCGCTTCAGTGGCATTGATTTCCACGACTTGTTGCCTGATATCGTCCATGGTGGCTTTAGCTTGCGGCAAGATAGTCGCAGTCGCAGATCTGAACTGTTGTAAAAGTTCTTTGAGCCGAGACACAGATGCTGTCAATTTTTCAACGTGCTCAACGTCTATCGGGTTGTCAGACACAACATTCTTGAGCTCTAGCAGGCTGCGTTGAATGTGGTTTTCAGCGGCTGTGTAAGGTTTCAGATAAACAGTTTGGTGTGTAAGGGCGTAACCTCGGCAACCAGTTTCCATATCCACGCAATCCAGCAATACTGCTTGGGTGAGGCGCACGACCTTGTTTGTGTGATCGACCCAACGAGAGGCTTCTTCGCGCTTGGCTAAGAAGTTGTAGATGATCAGGAACGCAGCGCCGTATGCGACTGCCGCGGACACAAGAGAGATCAAGATTTTGCGCATATATTTTTGCCGACAGCGTGACTACAAAGTGCATCCACTTGGCTGCCTGCCACCATCTTTGATAACAACGGCCGCGCCTGATAGATAGATGATAGCTAACGGCACGGGCTACGTATGAACAGCGAAGGCAAATTCTCATGGTCAATCGCGTTCCGCCTGGCAACCCTGTGAACAAAAGAGTTGTGTTGTCAGTCAAGAGATCCCCGAAACTGCCACCAGCAGCACCACCACCTCTTGCACACGAAAGCTGCCCCCCGCGCTGAACGAAACCTCACTATGGAGAAATTTCTGCGTATTCAATGGCATGACAAGCGCGGATCTTACATCCAAAAGTTATACAGTTGTTTTCAAGGTCATTGAAACACCTCGCGATCGCTTGCTCTTCGATACGGCAAGATGGTGAGCGGTGCGGCAAGATGGTGAGCGATGCGGCAAGATGGTGAGCGATGCGGCAAGATGGTGAGCGGTGCGGCAAGATGGTGAGCGGCGCGGCAAGATGGTGAGCGGTGCGGCAAGATGGTGAGCGGCGCGGCAAGATGGTGAGCACTGCAGGCAGAGGCAGAGACCGGTCCAGCGGAGAGTCCGCTCAAGGGCCTCTGGTTTCTTCAGAATGGATGGTTCTGTTTCCCTGTTCGATCGGATTGATAGAATTCTTGATCGACTCGATGTTGATCGAATGGATTGCCTATTTGAGCGAATCAATAAACTGCTTGATCGCTTTGAGGAACTCCATCGCCCCGGGGTTATCTATGCCGAAGATATGCCCGCATCCATGCAGTATTACAAGGCGCTTGGGCTCACGAGCAGCCTTGTACAGATCGATAGCGTGATGAACTTTGCAAGTCAGATCGGCATCTCCGTGTAGTATCAAAAGTGGTGCATGGGGGCGAGCCACAACCCTCGAGTTATCCCCGTTTTCGAAACCATCGAACCAGCTCGGGGGATAGAGACTGAGCCAGAGTAGCGCTTCTTTTCCCACGTTGAGTAACGAGGAGAATCCGGATTGAAGAACGATCGCTTTGGCTGGGCGCACACGGGAAATCTGCATAGTGATAGCGGTTCCCAGCGAGGCGCCGTATAGAATGATGTCTTTGGGTTGATATCCGAATCGATGCGTCAGGCAATCATAGGCAGCGACGCCGTCTGCTATGGATGCTTTAAGACCGGGGGTTCCGTCGCTTTTGCCGTAGCCTTCGTAATCGTAGGTGAACACGCTGGCATCGCAACAGAGCAATGCGGCGGCCAGTCCAACAGCATGATCGATGTTGCCGCCGTTGCCGTGGCTAACGAGAAACACCTTCTTCGCCCCCGGACGGACGAAGTAGCGCGCGTACAGTTTGTGCTCATCCGGAGTCGAGAAGTAGAACTCTTCGGTGACAACTCCGAGCTGATCGTGAAGCTGTTTAATTGGATAGGCGATCACAGCTGAATACTCCTTCCTGTCTGCAGGAAAGAGCAGAAGCTTATACAGAGGCATTGCTACCATCGGCGACAGGGCGAAGTAAATGGCGGTGTACAAAATCGCCAGACAGATACAATCTCTCGACAGAGATCGTTTCCGGCGCTTGTGTTGCTGTGTCGGGAGCGGGTTACGAAGAACTCTGGGTATCGCAGCCAGAGCAAGAAAGTTCAAATGCATAATTCGCCCTCTCCTATGAGTAAGCACCTAGCGGGGAGCGTTGAATTTACGACGCGCTCCCTATTCAGTAGGTCATCGTGCCAACTCTCTCAATGTATGCGGAAGCGTCTTAGAAATTTCCCGCCGGCAAACAGCTACCCAACTGTGTGGTGGCGTCGCAAGAGCGCGAATGCGCTCGCCATCTGCGCCCGACTATGCACGGGGCGGTCGTGTATCAGCCGATCGCAGGTGAGGTCTCCGTCAGTTGACGGAGACCTCACCTGCGGTTTTCGCACTTCCGGCGAGGAACCTACGGTTCCCCGGGAATTTCTCCGTTTCTATTCCAGGCGAAAAGCACGTCTGGCTCCCTCTCATCATTGTGGGTACCATCTGTCTCGTCGATAACTGTGAATCCGTGTTTTGAATAGAACCTCCTGGCAGTTTCGTTCTTTTGAAAAGTCCAAAGACGCAACTTTTCGCAAGAAGCTTTGGCTATGCTCAGCAGTCGGCTGCCGATTCCCAACCGGCCATGGTCTGGCAGGATGTATAGGTGATTGACCCAGCTGTCGTCGAACGATATGAAGCCGACAATCTGATTGTCTGTACTTCGGGCGACGAACACGTTGTTGTTTGGCAGAACCTTTTCGGTAAAGTACTGCAAGTCCTCTTGGGCCGTGTGCAGCTCGGGGAGGAACGGGAGAGCAGATTGGAACGACTGTCTGAACATGCGAGCAATTTCAGCAGCATCATCCCTCTGCGCTCTTTCGATTCGGACGTCAGAGTTTTGCAGCAGATAAAAAACGTATCCGTATTCGTGACCGAAGCGCCGGTAAAGATCGATCTCTGCGCCACTGTTGGCCAAGACAAAAGCGAGAGCTTCATCTCGCGTCGCGTCGTCCTTCAGGCGATCGATCTTTTGCAGCATCGGATCATAATACTCATCCCACCAGCATTGCTGCGGCAAGGTGAAATGATTCAGGCACGCGTATCCCAGCCCCTCGGCAGCAGCGATGTTCTGAGCGACCGAACGCATGCCCGGATACTCTGCTTGCCAGAAGTCGACAGCAGTTTTCGAATGCTCTGCTTTAATCCAGCTCAGCTCTGTGCACGAGACTATGCCGCTCCTCTTAAGATGCGGGCGCCACAAACTCAACGCCCGATCGAATCCGGCAGTATAGATTGCGCCTTCGGCCCAGATCAGATCGACAGAATCGTTCAGTTCATCCAGCGTTGCCATATCAGCACGGCGTGTTTCGATCAGATCCGAGATACCCTGTTCTTTTGCGACGTGCTGTAGTTCTAAGAGAAACTCTTGGCACAGATCGAGGCAGACGATTTTCTGCTTCAGTGCCCTCGCTAGAACTATAGAAGCGCGGCCCGGACCGCAGCCCATATCGTAGATGCGGGCCGGATTCGGAATTTCGGGAAGCAGTTGCAACGCCTGTAATGTTGTGGCGGTGCTACCCGGACCTTGTCTGGGGAGTCCTGAGTGTAGGCGTGCGAAGGCCTGGAACGTTTTGGAGTTATTGTCCATTGCTGATTACCTTATCGTTGTGAGTTGAGACGCCATCGACTCGCTGGTCGATGAAAGTGCGCTCTGGGCAATCAGCAAAACAGTTCACGAACGAGGGGCCGGCGAAAGGCAACAGCCTCGTCGCGTGCAAGCCCGATACGTGCGAACAATCAAAAACACTAAACTCTGTTCAGCGAATGACCGCAGGCGCTAACGATAGGTATGTAGCAATCATCCAAGTTTCTCCTATGTAGCTTGAGACATGATAAGCGGCAAGATTGCTCCGAGCAAGAGTAATGTGCCGTTTGTAAAGAGGGAAAGGTTGCACGCTCAGAGGAGCGGCGGCGCCGGTTCCATCCATTCAACGCTTAAGCGTGATCAGCCCCCCCCTTGTCATCGCCAGGCCGTCAAACGATATCGTTTGACGGCCTGAGGGTGGGAGGGAATACGCGCAGCGACAGCTTGACAACGACGAAACCGTCGAGGGCCGGTTCATCCCACCCAGGGGAGGTGGGACTGAAACATCCTATATATAGATGCGATTCCGTTTCGGAACAGCTTGATCGAACTGTCGGTCGAGCCGCTGGTGAGATTGCCTGTCACGGTTCCGTTCTCGATTTTGCCGTGGAACTGGACGAAGCGCTGGCGTTGTCCGCGATCGAGCCATTTTTGCGGCACTGAAAATGTCCAGTCGAGAGTTTCGCCGGCTTTACTGTACGGCGCCGTGCTCTCCAACAAAGAGCCGCTGCCGTAAGCGAGTTCTGCCCTGACTGTTGTGGCTTTGCGAATCACAGACATGGTGACGGTGCCAAATCGAGGATCGTTGGATGCATATTCACCTGAGATATCGCTCTGCATCCACGCCCAGGCCACCACGGCCAAGGCGACGAGAACGAAAATGAACAGCATTTGTGTTATCAATGTTTTCATTCGTCGAATATGTACTCTTGCACGCAAGTTCCATATTGAATGAGCACCGTCTGAAAGTTTCCTCAGGGAATGTAGTCTACCGGCGCTTTATACAAATACCTGATGGTGGCGGCGTCGTTAGCGGAGATGACGCCGTGACCGTAATAGATGCTCATAAGATCGTTGGGGTTAGTTGAGTGTCCCTCGATTCCCAGAGCGTGCCCGAACTCGTGGGCGGCGGATGCTTGCATCCAGCCCAATCGCATCGGTGTGCCCGCGCCACCCTCTGTGGTGCGCAGCAAAGTCACCACCGGTCTGAACTGGGCTCTCTGCCCCGCCATAATCGCTTTATACGGGAAACTTCTCTTGGCCGTGTATCCTCTAATGTCGTTCTCAAATAACCCCAGCCCAAGCTTGTTGACGAAATGGTTGGTCCAGAACACGTAGATATCCGCGTCGGTCGGGTCCTGGGTAATCTGATACGAATAGAGACCGCCGCTATATTTCTGCCACGAGTTGATTCCCTGGACGGCGGCCTCGTAGTGCTGGGGAACGTACCCGACCGCTTGAGGAAGGCTGCCGAGCTGCCCCTTTTTTTGGACGACGTTGGCGACGACGTCCGGCCACTGCTCCTTGTCGTCGACGCACATATAAGAGGCGCCGAGAGCCGGATCGACCAGGCTGTCCAGGCTGGTACCGGGGGCCACGTACACTTTGAGCGGCATCTGATCGGGAACCCAGCGAATCACCAGTCCGTTAGGACCGCGGAACTGCTGGTACACGTTGCCAGCGCCGGCTGGCGATCTAGCCGGAGCCCGGCCGTGCTTGGCCGGCGCCGCCACGGCGGAGTGGCAGGCAAGAGCGATCACGGTTGCAGATATCAGTGAAGAAGGTCGGATGGTCACGGGGACAGCAGAGCCTCGACCGGGCAAAATCAATCATACACGGTGCCGGCGGCTTCCGGCAGGCGGGAGCCTGCCCAACCCTGTCAGGTGGGTATAAAGTAGGTGTGAATGCGAGGTTGCGGCATGGCGGACGAGAGAAAAGCGGTTCCCCAGAATGTGCCCGGCGAGTTCTTTGTTGATACCACTTGCATCAACTGCGATACTTGCCGGCAACTGGCTCGATCGAACTTCCAGGATGCGGGCGAGTATTCATCTGTCTTTCAGCAGCCCGATTCGGAAGAGCAGCGCCGCCAATCGACGAGAGCCTTGCTTTGTTGTCCCACCGGTTCCATTGGTACGCGCGGCACGAACTTGAGCCAGAAAGTCATGCAGGACTTCCCTCAGGAGCTGGCTCCAACCGTTTTCTACTGCGGTTTCAACTCTCCCAAATCGTTTGGTGCCAACAGTTTCTTTATCAAGCATGCCGACGGCAACTGGCTTATTGACTCGCCTAAATACGTCTCGCACCTGGTAAAGAGATTCGAGGAGCTGGGCGGTATAAAATACATCTTTCTCACCCATCGAGACGATGTCGCCGAAGTCGACAAGTATGCCACCAAATTCGGTGCAAAGCGAATCATCCACAGCGCCGATGCAGATGCTGTTCCGGGAGCGGAGATCGTTTTCAAGGGAGAGGAAGAGTTTGAAGTGGAACCAGGATTCAAGGTAATTCCCGTTCCGGGGCACACTCGCGGGCACGCGGTGCTGTTGCATAAAGAGTTCCTCTTCACAGGCGATCATCTCGCCTTTGATCCTGAAGCGGGTAAGCTCGAGGCGTTCCGGGGCGCTTGCTGGTATTCATGGAAAGAGCAGATAAGGTCGATGCGCCGCCTGCTGGATTATCAGTTTGAATGGGTTCTAGCCGGTCATGGCGATCGCGTGCATCAAAGCGCGAGCGTCATGCACTCACAGCTCGAAGAGCTGCTCGGTTGGATGGAGAGAGCGGCGTAGTTTTGTCTCATGTAACCGATGTTGCATTCTCAGTGGGAGTTCTATCATGGCAGACGACCGGCTCTTTTCGGGAGAAGGTTTCTCGTCTTTGCCCTCTGGGCCCACATCAACAAGGAGAGAGCGCTCAAGCCTACAGTTCCCAAGACCGATCGCTGCGGCGGGAGTGGGGCTTTTCCTCCTTTATAAAATACGGATCTGAGTATCCTAAAGGCATAGATTTCGCCACCAACACACATCCGTTTCCAGGACTCGATGCCCTTGGGGCAAGACCGTCCATCGGTGGGATCTGGTAGTCGGCAAAAGAGAAGGCTAATCAAAGTTGCACGACAGACACATTCAATCGAGCGGCGCCAAGCATTCCGAGCCGGAGCTGTTTCTGGATCTGGAGGGACAGTTCAAGAGCATGAAAGTTGTCGGCGGACCGGTTCGCATCGATCCGAAGCGACCTACAGTTGTTTTTCTGGACCAGTTCGACATACCTGGAATATATCCAAATGGGCCCGCGTTGTTCATCGCCCATGGCGAGCTCAGTGCTCACTGTGCCGAGCAGCGTGGTTACAACGTTATCCGATTGCAAGAAACCCGTAAAATCGACGACTCCCTGTCTGAGATTGCAGACGCGATCAAAAACAAGATCCTGCCGCTCCGTCGCGGCGACGCTATCAACGTAAGCATGGTGGCATCGCTGAACACGTTCGAGTACACAAACAAACTGTTAGGGACGCATCTCACGGCGAAGAATCTGGCAAGCCGCACGCCGTCTCTCTTGTCGCGCCTGAAGAAATTTGCCGGCGATAGCTCACCCAACTCAGATCAGTATCGCTTGTTCTATCAGGATGAAGCCAGGGAAGCGCTCAGATCGGTCGCCTCTATCAAGCAGATTCAAAGCACTGGTGTAGAGGTAGTTCACGCCGCCGGCAATAACGGTCCGAATCAGTTTGATTGGTCGTTTCTCAGCGCCAAG
>Ga0206829_10244_pt1 | contig 18294 bp, 15 predicted proteins | sample Alteio_BWOrgCont_75_FD_152862 | JGI IMG/M metagenome (GOLD analysis project Ga0206829, IMG submission 152862) | Enriched cells from forest soil in Barre Woods Harvard Forest LTER site, Petersham, Massachusetts, United States -... | ecosystem: Environmental > Terrestrial > Soil > Temperate forest >... | reverse complement strand
CGCGATTTTCATGAGTAGTCAGAGCCGGATCCACATTGGGACCTCGTCGAATGCTGCTTTCCTTTATAGTAATAACCTCCAGCTTCGTTCCCATTTTTTCCACAATCGGTAAAAATTCCTCATGGATAAGAATCGCGTTAAATTGATGGGTGACATTCTCGGCTGCCTTCAAGAAAAACAAGATGTCGCCCGCGTGATAAGGCATCACCGCAAGGCGGAGTAGGGGCAATTGGTCGGCCGAATGATGAAATGCGGCTTTCGCGTGAAGCGCCGCAAGAGTATAAATTCCTTGAAAACCATCGATATAAAAACCCGAATTCTGGTCTAACTCAGCTTGAATGGAGCTGACTAAAAGCCGCGGCTTCGAATCAAACGCGGTCAGGAGATAAGTGACGTCAAGTGTCGCGGAGATCGCCGAAAGAAAACGCAAACGAAAAAGCTTTTCTGGAGAAAAACTTCCAATGACGGTTGAACCAAAAAAATAGCCCAGCGGTTGATCCTTCAACGATGCCACGACAGCTGTATCGTCACTATCCATCTCGGCTACAGCAGCGATGACAAAATCATAAAGTTCGCTGTCGAATTTTATCGTTGGATTAAGAATAAGAAAATTTCCCTGAACGCCAAGTTTAATTCCCCGAGCAATAACATCCTCGACATACCGTGCGGGAGTGGAAGCCAATGAATGAAGAAGATGCAATTCGGATTCAGGGCTTGCGGCAAAAAGAAACAGGAAAATCAATAAACTCAATTCCAATATCACGAGACGAATCGAAAGAAACCCGTTTTTTAGCACTTCTATCGGTTTTTTTAGGGCGCGCTCCGATGTGTTCAGAGCTTGTATTTATATGTAGAACGGAAAGTCTAGGTTTCATTTATTTATTAAAATCCAGTTCAAGTAAGATTTCGACAATCTATACATTTATACATTATTGAACTTAAAACTGATCAAGTTTAATATACCTCGATTATTCTCTTCATAATATTTTTGACGGCATAACTCAGTATTTACCATTAACTTCATCAAAAGAAGATTCTGATTTATCAGCAAACAATCATACAATGGTTTGTACTACATGAAAAACTCAACCAACCAGCCAATGACTGATAAATCTAATTTTTTTTCGGATCAATTAGGATCACTTCGCCGTTATACCGGACATATTAAATATTCGGTTAATCGAATTGGTGGCCTTCATAAAATACCCATAAAAATTTCAAAAATATTTCAACGCGAAGGCTTAGTAGGCATTGCTAATCGTTTCAAAAAAATAGCTCAAATGCGTGAAAACAACAACTATCCGGCCTGGATACGTTTTTACGACACGGTGACCGATGAATCCAGAATCCGCATGCGCGGAATGATGAATCATTTTCATTCCAAACCGCTCATTTCCATATTAATGCCGACTTACAACAGCAAATCCGAATGGTTGATCAAGGCCATTCAATCCGTCCAAAATCAAATCTATCCCAACTGGGAGCTCTGCATCGCGGATGACGCCTCTACGGACCCCCAAATTCGGCCCCTGTTGGAACGCTATGCCAAAGAAGACCCGCGCATCAAGATAACTTTTCGTAAGAAAAACGGTCACATCTCCGAATCATCCAATTCGGCCCTGGAACTTGCTTCCGGCGCTTGGACGGCGTTGCTGGATCATGACGACCTGTTAAGCGAACACGCTTTGTTTTGGGTCGTTAAAGCGATTAATGAAAATCCTAAAGCCCGACTCATTTACTCGGACGAGGACAAAATCGACGAAAACGGCAAACGGCAAAATCCTTATTTTAAATGTGATTGGAATGTCGATTTATTCTATTCTCAAAATATGTTTTCGCATTTAGGCGTATACCGCACCAGCTTGTTAAAAAAAATTGGCGGATTCCGAAAGGGTTTTGAGGGCGCACAGGACTACGATTTGGCTTTGCGCTGTATTGAGCGCGTTAAACCTAATCAAATCCACCATATTCCCCGTGTGCTCTACCACTGGAGAATTCATTCTTTGAGTACCTCCCAAACCCCAGACAACAAACCCTATGCCAAGTTGGCGGGTGAGAAAGCCCTCAATAGCCATTTTCATCGGTATAACAAAAATGCCAGAGTTGAATTATTGGGTCACGGATATCGGACCCACTACCGTTTGCCCAAAAACGAGCCCTTGGTCAGCCTGATCATACCCACTCGAAACGGTTTAAAACTTCTCAAAACCTGTGTTGGGAGCATTCTTGAAAAAACAACCTACCGTAATTATGAAATAATGATTGTCGATAATGGGTCGGATGATCCCGGAACCCTTCAATACTTTGATCTTTTGAAAAAGAAAAATAATATAAGGATTCTTCGAGACAACAGTCCCTTCAACTATTCCGCGCTTAACAATAAAGCCGTCAAATTAGCAAAAGGAAAAATTGTCGGATTGTTGAACAATGATTTGCAAGTCATCTCGCCCGATTGGCTATCCGAAATGGTCAGCCACGCTATTAGACCCGGAATCGGCGCGGTAGGCGCGAAACTTTATTACCCCAACGATACTATTCAGCACGGCGGCGTGATCATTGGAATTGGCGGCGTTGGCGCACACGCCCACAAGCACATGCCCCGCAGTGAATTTGGTTATTTCGGACGGGCCGTTTTAATCCAGAGTTTATCGGCGGTAACGGCAGCCTGCCTCATCGTGAAAAAATCCGTTTATGAAGAAATACACGGATTGAACGAAAAGGAGCTGGCGGTCGCTTTCAATGACGTAGATTTTTGTCTGCGTTTAATAGAAAAAGGCTACCGGAATATTTTCACGCCTTACGCAGAATTTTATCACTATGAATCCGCGACCCGCGGTTATGACGATAAACCGGAAAAAATCCAAAGACTTGAAAAAGAAAAAAAATACATGAAACAACGCTGGGGCAATAAACTTTTAAATGATCCCGCTTACAGCCTTAACTTAACCTTAAATTACGAAAACTTTAGTTTTGCGTGGCCGCCCCGCGTCGAACAAATCTAAACTTGCTTGAAAAATATTTCCGCACGAAAGCCGGCATCAACCTTGTTTAACCTTCAAATACTAAAACTATTTTCCCGATCAACCTATCTATTCCGGCTTAAACCCTTTAAGTATCAGGAATTTTTAAAGCATCCCCTCTTGCGACGGTCTTATTTTCTAAGTTTCCTGCACTTTTGCCTTCGTGGTTATGATCAGGTCATTCGAGGCGACCGTCGTCTGGCCTTCACTCTCAACGATCAATACTATGAGTATGTCGAATCGGTTTATTTAAAAGCCAATCCGGATGTGCTGGAAAAAATAAAAACAAAACAAATCCCCGATAGTTTATGTCATTTTCTCAGACAGGGTTACCCAGAGATATTGGCAGGGAAAAGACAATATGCGGTCGACGTTTCCATCCCAAAAGCGTTAAAAATAATTAAAAATCAAAATTCCAAAAAAAGAAAACACCTCTGTTTATTCGCACATTTTGATCCGCAGGGTCTCATCGACCCATACGTCATCGTTTATTTGAAAACCCTCAAAACCATGGGCTGTGACATTGTTTTTGTCAGTGAGACCGCACAAAAAAAGGAATTAACCAAATTGAACCGTTTGTGTTTCAGGGTTATTCAACGTTCTGCGGGGGGACTTGATTTTGGTTCCTGGTACAGTGCTTTAAACTACCTGAAATTGAATCTCAATCATTACGATACGGTTATCTTGGCAAACGATAGCGCTTACTTTCCCATCCGGCCCGTCGACCAACTTCTTCAAAAAATGGCAAAGTTTGATTTTTGGGGTCTCACCGAATCCCTTCAACGGGGTTCCGCCAGCAATCCCTATCATATTCAGAGTTATTTTATGGGGTTCTCCAAACTGGCCAGAAAGAAGGGCCTTTTAGATCAATTCCTATCTCAATACGAAAAACATCTCATTCTGAGCAAGTGTGGAATCATAGAAATATTTGAATACGGAATGACTCAATGGGCTTTGAACTTGAAACTAAAAGTCGGTACTCTCTGCAATCTCATAGACTGTTACGAATACACAAAGAAAACGCGTTCAGTACCCAGCTTAGACCACATAACCCCCACTCTGGACTTATGGGACACCCTCATTGAGGCCAATCAATGCCCCATTTTAAAGGTGGGTTTGGTTCGGGATAATCCTAAAAATAATTTCGACATGGGAATTGCCAAAAAACTGCTGGATAAAGGTTCATATAAATTCGAACTGGTCGCAAACCACATTCGAAGAATAAAACATCAGAAATAATAAACCGACGTACATTCGATTTACATCACCAGCTTTTTGTAATATTCCGCTCCGTCTTGTGCGTTTCCGTCATAAACTTTTTCGCAGTGATCGATCACTATGCATCGCGAACAATGCCGTTGAATCGCTCCCGGATCATGCGTGATAAGCACAATTGTTCGCCCCGTGCGGTGCATCTCATCGATTTTCGCGAGACACTTCGCCTGAAAACCGGCGTCACCCACCGCCAATATTTCATCCACCAGCAAAATCGGCGCGGCCAAATTGATGGCGACCGAAAATCCCAGACGGGCCATCATGCCGCTGCTATAGTTGCGAACGGGTTTATGGATTTGTTCACCCAATTCGCCGAAATCCAGAATTTCCGGAATGATCGCTTCGGTGGCTTTTTTGCCAAAACCCAGTATGGCGGCATTTAAAAAGATATTTTCATAGCCGGACAAGTCGGGATGAAACCCAGCTCCCAGTTCAATCAGCGGCGCGATAACACTTCTAGTTTCAATGGTCCCGTTGGTGGGCGAATAGATACCCGATATCAGCTTGAGAAGCGTGGATTTACCCGCTCCATTGCGACCCATAATCCCCACAAACTCACCAGGAAATATGTCAAAACTGACGTCTTTTAAAACCGTAAATTGTTTACCTACAGCGAAAGGATTCCAGTTTCCCTTCGAAACACGGGTCAATAAGTTTTTAAGAGAGTGGGGTTGATCCAGCCAGTGATCAAAGCTTTTGGTGAGATTTTTAACTTCAATAACGGGTTCGGTCATAATTTCTCTAAAATCCCTAAAAAGCGTTTACGCATAAAAGCTATACCAAAAAGGGTAAAGATAAGGGCCCAACCGCCACTGATCATCAGCGTCCTAATTCCCGGCGTTACCCCATCGGTAAAAATAGTGTGCAGACCTGAAATAGCGTCCGCCACTGGATTGAGATGAATCACGATCCGGTATTTTTCAGGGATCATGGCAAAAGAATAAACTACAGGCGTTCCAAAAAACCATATCTGCATCAATAAAGTCATTACATGGCGGAGATCGCGGAACAAAACCAACCCTATCGACAAAATCAGGGCCAGTCCGTAAGCCACCAAAAACAATACAATGTAAAAATAAAAAACCAGTAAGGTATGCCAGCCGAAGGGAATGCCTTGCGAGGCGGAAACAACTACCAATATCGGAATACTCGCCGACAAGGTAATTAAATTGGTGATCGCGTTGACAAATGGCAGTACCTGCAGCGGAAGCGGAATTTTGCTCACCAGTCCGGCATTTCCCACAATCGAATCCATGCCTTCCATAACGCATTGGGAAAAGAAAGCCCAGGGTAAAACACCCGATAAAATAAAAGCCAAATAATGCTCCATTTGAACGCGCATGACTTTTTTAAAGACGATGTAATAAATAACAGCCAGCATCATGGGCGACAATAGAGTCCAGCCCAAGCCGATAAAAGACCTGTCATATTTCGATTTGATATTCCGGCTGACCATGTTGTAAACGAGAAATTTTTTGCCAAAACAAAAATAATCGAATAAAGCCTGATAAATCAATTTCACAAAATCTCCCCAAGTTTCAATTAACTTCTTTTATCTTCTCAAAATCACACTTCATTTGCATAACTTTTAAACGGTTCCTTTCTTGAAGCGAATCAATGGCTTGAAAGGTCTGTTTGGCAAAGACTTCCCCTGCTAAGTTCCAATAATCCTTTGGATAACTGCGAAGGTCTCGTCCGCGCTTTTGTCCCAATTATAAAACCTGGCTCGCTCCAATCCCCTTCGACCCAAATCCTTCCTCAATGCCTGATCCATCAGCACTTTATGGATTTTTTCAGCCATATTCTCGACGCTCAATGGGTCAAAATACTCGGCTGCGTTCCCATAAATCTCCGGCAACGCCTCCGCTTTGGAGAGAATGACGGGGCAGCCGCAAGCCATGGCTTCCAGGGCAGGAAGTCCGAAAGGTTCGTAGAGGGAAGGCAAAATGAGCGCTTCGGCGTGGAGGTAATATTGGCGGAACCGGGGATCGTCATGGTCGAAATCGCCGGTAAACCTCACCCGGTCGCCCAGCTCTTCGGCGGCCTTAAGGGCGCGGTTATCCCCCGTGATGAGCCCTTCTTTCTTTCCGACAATCATGAGATCGTGCGGTATTTTCCCCAGGAGGCTTTTGAAGGCGGCGATCAGGCGGACCAGATTCTTATGCGGTTTGACACTGCCCACGTAAAGCAGGTAGGGCTTGGCGTAGGGCCTTTCGCCCTTCTCGGTATGAAACCAGCTCTCGTCGATGCCGTTGTAAACGACCGTCGGTTCCGCTTTACCCTTTCCCGTATGGAAAAGCAGCCTTTCCTTGGTGTAACCCGAAACGCAAAGGATGCCGTTGGCCTTGCGGCGGAGGGCTGAGAAAAACAGGCGGGCGTAAAGGCGTTTGTGAAAACCGCCGGGAATGCCGGGGGCATCCAAATAAAGCAGGTCGTGAACGGTCACCAGCAGCTTTCCCCGGTAAAAAAGGGGAATGTTGTAGTGGGGCTGCCAGTACAAGTCGGTCTCGGTCGGGATTTTATTCGGGATTTCCCACTGTTCTCCCAGGGCATAGATGTGGCGGGAACTATGGATCAGTGTGGCCTGGGGGCTTCGGGCCCAGGAAAAGGATTCCATTTCTTCGCGGCGGCCGATGAGGACAAACCGCCATTCGGGCGCTTTTTGCATCAAGCGCGGCAATAGGCTGCGTAAATAAGTGCCGATTCCCGCGGCCTTCAACATGCGCGCGTCGACGGTGAGGGTGCGTTTCATTTCATCTTTCCGGCATCAACGGCTATTTTCATGAAACCATTCCTTTTCAAGCAGAACTCTATCCCGCCTCATGAAAATCAGACTTTCGTTTTCAGTGTTTCTGTTAATTTTTTAAAGGAAATATTTTTTAAATCTTTTTCAGAAAGAATAGGCGAGGCGATGGGCCATTCAATCGCCAAATCCTCATCGTCCCAAAGAACCCCCGATTGATCATCCGGCATATAGATATCCGAACACTTATAATGAACGATGGCTGTTTCGGAAAGAACACAAAAACCGTGAAGAAAGCCTTCCGGGATAAATAACTGCCGCAGATTCGCGCCGGACAGATAGTCGCCGTGCCACTGACCAAAGGTAGGAGAGTTCGGCCTGGCATCCACTGCCACATCAAAAATCTCACCGTAAACGGCCCGAACCAGTTTCGCCTGGGGGTATTTCAATTGAGCGTGCAGACCACGAAGAACCCCGCGGGTAGAGTAGGATTGGTTGTCTTGGACAAATTCGCACGTCACACCAAAATGTTTGTACTTTTCATGGTGGTAAGTTTCGGCCAAATAACCCCGGGCATCCTCAAAAGAGAGCGGCGCCATGAGCAACAGTCCTTCCAATGGTGTCTTTTCAACTTTCAGGTTCATAATCGCTTCCCCAATTGGATTAATAAAAAACTTCAACTATTTCAGCGACACTTTAACAAGACGCCTGTCTTTTGGCAAATTACCGCAAACAGAATGAAAAGTAAGAGCCGTCGCCTCCTCAGGCTTATTCTCTGGTTATAAAACCTCGATTCTTTTAAAATGAATTGAGATATTCAGAAAAAGCATCGGTTCTTAAAACATCATCCATCGCTCAACTTTCAGGAACTCAATTTGGAACCTCTTTCAAAACTCCTCCACCAATCCAAAAAACGGCTTTTGCAAATGCATTTTGAAAGTGGCGTAGGTCATATCGGCTGCAACCTCTCTTGCCTCGACATTTTGATGGTTTTGCATCACCGAATCATGAATCAAAACGATCAATTTATTCTCTCAAAAGGCCATTCAGCCGGTGCTTTATACATCACCCTTTGGTCCATGGGAAAATTAAAAGATGAGGATTTGAAATCGTTTCACGGCGAACACACTCAATTAAGCGGACATCCGGCGCCCAACGGTCTTAAAGAAATTGTTTTCGCGACGGGCAGTCTAGGACACGGATTTTCCCTGGCTAACGGATTGGCTTTATCTAAAAAACTGAAAAATGAGCCGGGGCGTGTCTTTTGCCTGACTTCCGACGGAGAATGGCAGGAGGGTTCCAATTGGGAAGCTTTGATCTTTTCCAAACATCAACAATTAGAATCCCTCACTTTTATAGTAGATGCCAATGGATTACAAGGTTTTGGAAGTACCCAGGAAGTCGCCAGCATGAATGAATTGAGGAAAAAATTCGAATCTTTCGGCGTTTCAGTAGTGGAAATCGATGGTCATGATTTAAACGCTATTGAAAAAGCCTTAACCGGCGATCATAAGGGCCCCAGAGCCATCATTGCCCGAACAGTTAAAGGAAAAGGCGTTTCCTTTATGGAAAACAAGATGGAATGGCATTACCTCTCCCTCAACGAAGATCAATATCGTCAAGCCGTTCAAGATTTGGATAAATCATGAGAAATATTTTTTGTGAAACCTTGATCAAATACGCCGATCAACCTTCGTTTGTTTTTATGACCGGCGATTTAGGTTATATGGCTTTGGAACCTCTGCAAAAAGCCGCAGGGTCCCGGTTTATTAACGCGGGCATTTCGGAACAAAACATGATTTCGGTGGCGGCGGGGTTGGCTTCACAGGGTTTTTTACCCTGGGCTTACAGCATCGCCCCTTTTATTTACGCCAGGCCTTTAGAACAAATTAGAAACGATGTTTGCTTTCATGATCTGCCCGTTAAGTTGGTCGGTAACGGCGGCGGATACGCTTATGGCGTGATGGGATCCAGTCATCACGCGATTGACGACTACGGCATCTTATTAACTTTACTCAATATGCGGGTTTTCATTCCCGCCTTTGACTCGGATGTTCCCGTGATGGTGGAAAAGCTGATCCATCTAAACCATCCCGCTTATCTTCGTCTGGGTCGCGACGAAAAAACCCAAGATTTTATGGCTCCGCCCTATTCGCCCTGGAGAAAAGTTTTAAGCGGAGAAGGCCCCGTCCTTATTGCTGTGGGCCCTCTGGCTGGACCAATACTCAACAGCATGAAAGCTTTAAATCCCAACCAAAGACCATCTGTTTGGGTTTTAACCGAATTACCGATCCTTTTCGAAACCATACCCGCCGAACTGAAAATGGACATAAAAAATTCCAATCATTTGATCGTGGCGGAAGAACATGTGGCCCATGGCGGCGCGGGTGAAATGCTGGCTCGAATTCTGCTTTTAAACGGCGAAGCGCCCAAAAAATTCAGTCATTACTGCGCCCGGGGTTATATTTCCGGCTATTATGGGTCTCAAAGCTTTCACCGGGCTGAATCCGGATTGACCGCTGAAACCATCCTTAAAGACCTGAAAAAATGATTTCTATCGAAGAAAAAATAAAAAAAATTCAGGGCCCTATTTTAGTGCTGGGCGCCAGCGGCTTTTTAGGCGCCAATTTATTAAAAAAGCTTATTCAATATCGGGATGATGTTTTCGGAACTTTTTTTCACGCTCCCGCCTGGCGGCTAGACGGAATTCCTACGAAACATCTCATTCAAACAGACTTATTGGTCAATTCTAATCTCGACTCGCTCTTAAGCCAAACTTCACCCAAAACGATTTTCAACTGCGTCGCTTATGGGGCCTATTCTTTCGAAACGGACAGTTCGCTGATTTATCAAACCAATTTCAACTTAACAGAAAAAATATTGATCCGATTGGAACCACTGAATATCGTAGCCTATGTCCATTCCGGAAGTTCATCCGAATACGGTGATAAAGCCGCTGGTCCTGTCGAATCTGACTTGCCTGATCCCAACAGCGATTACGCCGTGTCAAAAGTAGCCGCCGCAAACCTGATTCGTTATTACGGTCAAAAGAAAAAGCTGCCTTGTGCCAATCTTCGTTTTTACTCTATTTACGGGCCGTTAGAGGACTCCTCACGGCTTATTCCCAATGTGATTAAGCATGGACTTCTCGGAGAATACCCTTCCTTGGTGAATCCTGAAATATCGAGAGATTTTATTTATGTGGATGACGCCTGCGGGGCTTTTGTCGAAACCGCGCTACATCTTCGTCCCGCGCATTTCGGAGATTCTTTTAATATCGGCAGCGGTCAAAAAACCACTATTCGCAATGTGGCTGACACTTCAAAAGAAATTTTCAATCTCAAAACTGAACCAGTGTTTAATTCTTTACCCGACCGCAATTGGGATGTGCAGAACTGGTTTGCTAGCACTTCCAAAACCAAACAGCTTCTGGACTGGCAAGCTCGCATCACATTTGAGGACGGTTTAAAAGCCACCGCCGAATGGTACAGCGGGTTGGAAGATAAGAAAAAATACGAAAAATCCTCTAAAAAATTTGAACTGGATACCAAACACAGCGTTTCCGCCATTATCGCCTGCTATAAAGACGGTCAGGCCATTCCCCTGATGTACGAACGATTAAAAGCAACCTTCGATAAAATGAAAATTGACTACGAAATAATCTTCATTAACGATAACAGCCCCGACAATAGCGAAGAAACCATTTTGGAAATTACCCGTAAAGACCATCGGGTCATTGGCATATCCCACTCCAGAAACTTCGGTTCCCAAGCCGCTTTTAGGAGCGGATTGGAGATTTCAACGAAAAATGCCTGTGTTCTTTTGGATGGCGACCTTCAGGATCCTCCTGAATTGATCGAAAAATTCGTCGAAAAATGGCGGGAAGGATACGAAGTAGTTTATGGCAGCCGAACCAAACGGGAAGCCCCTTTTTATATGCAAATCGCCTATAAAGTTTTTTACCGTATTTTCGATTATTTTTCATACCTACGAATACCTCACGACGCTGGCGACTTTTCCCTTCTCGACCGCCGGGTGGTTACAGCCATTCTGCAATTCCAGGAAAGGGATTTTTTCTTACGTGGCGTGAGGGCTTATGTAGGATTTAAACAGGCGGGGGTTAATTACACAAGACCCGAAAGACTTTTTGGTAAGACAACCAACAGTTTCTTTAAAAACATCGATTGGGCCAAAAAAGGAATTCTTTCTTACAGCTATACGCCTTTGTCCATCCTTAGTTTTACAGGCGTCATTTTGTTTTTGATGAGTATTTGTTTGGCGATTCTGCAAGTAGTACTTCGCATATTGATGCCAGACATAGTGCCCAAAGGAACAACAACCGTCCTCTTCGCCATATTATTTTTCGGCTCCGTCAATCTTTTCGCTTTGGCCATTTTGGGAGAATACATCGCAAAAATATTTGAGGAAGTTAAACAACGTCCCCATTTTGTTAGAAAAAATATCATGCACAGCGGTGAAATCCGGGAAATTCTCAAAAAAAATATTTAGGTATAAAATAGCTCAATCAATTCTTGGAGAGTGCTTCGTGGCCGACTTTAACCTTCTGGAAGCTTCCAAAGAGCACTGGAAACCTCCTATTTACAGAAACAATACGCAAAATCTCTGGAATCGAACAAAGGTTGGTTGTTATTCTTTTTTCGACTTTCAATATTCGACCATTCACCGAGATTTATCGAAATACTTGCCGGATGTTACCGGAAACGTTTTAGACGTCGGTTGCGGACTTCAACCCTATCGCCATTTATTTCCCACAAGCGCTAAATATACCGGAATCGATATCAGTGAGTCCAAAAATCGTTTCGGCTATCAGACATCCGATACTATTTATTACTCAGGAAAAACCTGGCCCGTCAAAAACAAATCGATGGACTTTATCCTTTGCACTGAAACATTGGAACATGTTGCCAGTCCCGATATTTTTTTAAAGGAAGCTTTTCGAGCGCTGAAACCCGGCGGAAGAATTCTACTTACCGTTCCCTTCGCGGCTCGTTGGCACTTTATTCCTCATGATTATTGGCGTTACACGCCTTCCGCTCTTGACCTTTTGCTAACTCAAGCCGGTTTTATCCATAACCGCGTTTATGCCAGGGGAAACCAGTTAACCGTTGTCTGTTACAAAATAATCTCCTTCATTTTTTCATTATTAACACCTCAAAAATCAAACTTCGCATTCGAAAACACTTGCCGCTTACTGGGAATTCTTTTGCTTCCTTTTTTTGTAACCTTTGCCATTATTGGAAATTTAACAAAAGCCAAAAGCGGTATTGTTGACTGTTTGGGATTTACGGTTCTTGCCGAAAAACCTAAAGTTCAATCCAACAAAAGACCTGTCCGTGCAAAAAATTAAACTGAAGTATAGGACTTGTCCTACCTGCTCATCGAAAGATCAGTCCAGGGTTTACGCTCTGGAAAATTATAACCTTGACGTATTGGATGATTACGCATTCGCGTCCAGAAAAATTCCTGAAAATATGCATTACCGCCTCATTGAATGCCCGTCTTGCGACACGCTCTACGCGAATCCCTTACCCTCTCTCAAACACTTGGCTCTAAGTTATCACGAAGCCGCTTTCGACAGTTCCGAAGAAGCTCATTTCGCCGCCCGCACTTACTCGAAAGAGTTATCCGCCATTATGGAAAATATTCCCGATACTCAAGGGGCGATTGATATCGGAACGGGAGACGGCGCTTTTTTAGAGGAGTTGTTGAAAAAGGGATTCACCAAAATCGTGGGGATTGAACCTTCAAAAGCCCCCATTCAAGCCAGCCTTCCCAAAATAAGACCTTTGATTAAAAAGGGTTTATTCAACGCCAAGTCTTTCAAAAAAAATAGCATGAGTTTGATCACTTGCTTTCAAACTTTTGAACATCTATACGACCCTTTAAAAACCTGCAGGGAAGCGTTTGAAATTCTGAAAAAAGGCGGCGCGTTTTATATTGTCTGCCACAACCGCAGATCTCTCTCCTGCCGCGTTCTCGGAATGAAAAGTCCCATCTTTGACATTGAACATTTGCAATTGTTTTCACCCCAAAGCGCTAAAGCGATGTTAGCTAAAGCGGGTTTTACAGAGATAACCGTCAAACCTTTGTTTAACAGATATCCCCTTCATTACTGGTTAAAATTACTCCCAATTCCCAAAGGTTTAAAAATAAGTCTGATTCAATTTTTAAAGAAAATAAAACTGGGTTATATGCCTGTCATGCTGCCAGCGGGAAATATGGCTGTAATTGGATACAAGGAATTAGCGGCGGGATGAACCAAAACGTTAAACAGGACATGACTCAAAAACGATTCGTTCTATTTAAAAACTATGTGTTTTTAAACCGTAACACGGCCCTAAAGCTTTGCCAATCCTCCGGTTCCAACGCCCGAAAGAAATAAAGCCCCAGACCATAAACCACCGGCCCCAGAACCAGCCAGTAAAGACGGGGATCGAAATAAATACCGGCTCCCATTAATCCCGCCGCGGCCAAAGAAGCCAAAATAGGGCGCCACATTGGAGTTTTCGAAGCTTTGTTGAGATAAGAACCAATCGACATCATTCCCCACACCAACCCGACCATTTCACACAAAACCGTCGCCCAGGCCGCGCCGTTGGCGCCCCAGATGGGGATAAAAATAAAATTCAAGGCCACGTTCAATATGAATAAAGAAAAATAGAGGATGTTTAAAAATTTTGGTTTCTTGACTGTCAGAACGATGATGTAAATGTTGGAAATAAAGAAAGGAACTACAGAAAGAGACAAGATTGAAAAAATTGGCCCTGAGTAAATGTATTTGGCCGATGAAAATAACACAATCAGGGGAGTCGCTAAAAAATATCCGCCGACCGTAATGGGAATCCCGAGAAACAAAAGAAGTTTAATGGCTCTTAACGTAATACGTCCAAAATCCTTTGAATTATCCTGAGCCGCGGAAAAGATGGGAAAAGTGGAAAGACCAAATAACATGGATAAGCTGAGGGTGCTGTTTAAATAGGTATAAGCCGCGTCGTAGAGTCCCACCGCCTCATTGCCTTGCAGGCTTTTTAAAATAACTGTATCCACCCGGTAATAAAGCATTTGAAGGGACCAAAAGGTGGCCAAAGGAAGGGCCTGACCCAGGACCTGTTTCATTTCAGTCCATTTCCATTTCGAAAAATCCGGCTTCCACTTTTGAGAAAGTCCGATAAAGACCAAAATGAGAAAACAAATGGCGCTGGCCAAAACCCAGATGTAGCTCACACCCCAGATGCCGCAGCCCAGCGAAACCACCGCCACAATACCCGCCAGTCGGATCAAACTACCGATTACCACAATTAGGCCATGAATACCCATCCGTTCATGAGCCTGAAGCAGATAAACATAACCCCCGGCGGCGCAGTCGAAAATAATTCTTAGACCCATAATGATCAAACCCATTTGAATCAGCGGCTCATAATGAAGCAAAACGCCCACCGCGGCTAAAACCGCGACCAGGATGATAGAGAAAAAAGAGCGGATACCCATAACATTGCGCAAATAAAAGCCCGCCAAATTTTTACGGCGGGCCACTTCTCGAATGGTTAAAGCGTTTAAGCCGAGGTCGCTGAAGGTCGCGAAAATAGCCACCCAGTTTTTGATGAGAGCGTATTGGCCGTAGGTGGCCACATCCCATCTGCGCTGAAGATAAATAAAGGCGGCCAGCGAAAAAAGCTGGGCTGTTTTTTCCGAGCCAAAAAGAAGAAAAGTGTTGTGAATCACTCTTCGGGAACGGCTTTCGGAAGTTTTCATGAAAACCCGCTTAAGTTTTTTTGGGGGAAGAATAACGTCCCTGAATAGCGTTCCAGCGAATAATGAAAAGCTCGGTAAAAGTACGGATGGAATCGCGAAGAGCGTTGACCCGGGTATTGGGGTCATCCATCCATTGAACGGATGTTTCCAAAATGGAATAACCCTGTTTTTTAGCGATAAAAAGAATCTCCACATCAAAACCAAACCGTTCAATCGTCTGAAGAGGAAAAATAGATTTGGCCGCTTTCCGGGTGAAAGCCTTAAATCCGCACTGGGTATCACTGATGCCAGGAATCAATAAAAGCTGAATAATAACATTGCCTATCCGGCCAATGATTTCACGGTACAAAGGCTGGCGCACCTTCACCTGAGTTCGGTCAACCGCCCGGCTGCCCACGATCACGTCTACGCCTTTTTTAAAAGCCAGCTTGAACTTCTCGAATTCGGAAAGGGGCGTGGCGTTGTCCGCGTCCATATAGAGAACAATTTCTCCGCGCGCAGCCAAAGCCCCCACCTTCACCGCCGCGCCCTTGCCCCGATTCGTCGATTGTTTCAAAACTTTCAATATCCGCCCGGAAGCGCTTTTACTTTTAAACTTCCCCACCACTTTCAAGGTTTCATCGCTGGAGCCGTCATCCACAATTAATATTTCAGCTTTGATCTTCTTGGCTTTGAGGTATTTAAAAGCGGCTTCCAGGGTCTTGCTGACCCTTTTTTCTTCGTTATAAACAGGAATAATGACCGAAAGTTCAAATGGGCTCATTTCAATTCCTTGGTTAAATAATCTTTTAACGATTCTTGCCATCGCCTGGGACGATGCCCGACCGCAAGCGAAGCTTTCGATAAATCAAAACGGGAATTAGCCGGTCTTTTGGCCGGACGCACAAATTTTTCGCTCAAGGTCGGCGCCACCTCGCAGGTAGATCCGGTCAAAACTTTAATTTCCTGGGCGAAACCATTCCAGGAAGTATAACCGTCATTCGCGAAATGATACAAACCCGCTTCGGCTTTCCTGCTCAACAGTTCCAACGCAAACCCCACCAAATCTCCCGTATAGGTGGGCGCCCCTACCTGATCCGTAACCACTTCAATTTTCGGTTTCGTTTTCAAAAGCCCTGCGATGGTTTTCACAAAATTGGGCCCATTGGGCCCAAAAACCCAGGAGGTGCGGATTAAATAGAAAAAGGGGGGGGCAACTTGAAGCAGTTTTTCACCCTCTAACTTCGTCTGGCCGTAAACATTGACCGGGTTCGTCTTGTCCGTTTCTTGATAGGGCTTGGATTTGGTTCCATCAAAAACATAGTCAGTGGAGAAATGAACTAATAGACGCCCGCTGGCTTTACAACAACGGGCCAACGTTCCTACCGCGATTCCATTCACATTCCAGGCAATGGGAGCCTTTTCTTTATCCTCACAGGCATCCACCTGCGTATAGCCCGTACAATTGACTAAGACGTCAAAGGGGTTGCTTTTAAAATAATTTTCAACCTGATCTTCCCGGACGATATCTAACTCGTTTCGAAGCGGCGCTAAAATTTCATGACCCGATTGTTTAAAAATCTCTAGGGCTTTGCTGCCTAACATACCCGCGGAACCCAGTAACGCAATTTTCACGTCAAATCTCCCCGACTCTTAAAATACAAAAGGTTTTCCCCGGCCCATGCCGTAATAGGAAAAACCCTTTTCGGCCATCTGAGTCGGATCGTAGATATTGCGTCCGTCCACAATCACCGTTTTACGAACCAGTTTTTTAAGCTTTTGAAAATCAATCTGTATAAATTCATGCCACTCGGTCAGTACCAAAACAGCGTCAGCGGACTTGGCCGCCTCATAGGCGTTTTTACAATACTTCACATTTTTCAAAAACAATTTTGCCTGAGGCATGGCCACCGGATCGTAAACCTTTACTTTGGCGCCTTGGGCGGTCAATTCAGGAACAATGGTTAAGGAGGGAGCTTCTCTCATGTCATCCGTATCAGGCTTAAATGACAACCCCCAAACCGCTATGGTTTTCCCTTTTAAAGATCCCAGCGCCTTGTGAACTTTTTTAAGAAAATGTTTTCGCTGGTCCCGGTTGATCTCCAGTACCTGGGGTAAAAGCCTAAACTGAAATTGATGATCTTTTCCAATCTGCACTAACCCGGCCACATCTTTGGGAAAACAGCTACCGCCGAAACCCAAACCGGCGTTTAAGAACTGACCCCCAATGCGGGAATCGTAGCTCATGCCTTTCACCACCTGTGTGATATCGGCGCCGACCTGATCGCACAAATTGGCAATTTCGTTGATAAAAGAAATTTTGGTAGCCAGAAAAGCGTTAGAGGCATATTTAATCATCTCTGCGCTTTTTAAATCGGTGATCAGAATCGGTCGGTGAAGCGGTTTGTAAATTTCAGCCACTTTTTGGGCCGCGGACCGGCTAGTAGCGCCGATCACGATCCTTTCGGGCTTAAAAAGATCAGTAACCGCCGACCCTTCCCGCAAAAACTCCGGGTTCGAAACCACATCGAATGATTGTTTTTTAGTCCTATGCTTTTGAATGATCTGAGTAACAATGTCGCCCATGCCGATCGGCACGGTGCTTTTGTTGATGATAATTTTATAGCCGTTTAAATTACGGGCGATCCCCTTGGCCGCTTCTTGAACATGGGTGATATCTACTTCTCCGTTTTTACCCGGCGGCGTATTAACCGCGATAAAAACAAAATCGGAGTTTTGAACCGCTTTGGCCAAATCGGTGGTGAAATAAAGCCGCTTATTTCGGTTTCTTTTGACGATTTCTTCCAAGCCCGGTTCATAAATCGGGATAAATCCTTTTTGCAGTTCCTGAACTTTCTTGCGGTTCACGTCCACGCAGGTAACCACGTTTCCCAAGTCGGCGAAACAGCAGCCTGTCACCAAACCCACGTAGCCCGTACCTACGACCGTGATACGCATAAGAACTCCTCAAATTCAGATTAAAAGATATTATCGGTCTATAAAGTCAAAAACCGGAGTGGTCGCCCACCCCGGTTTTCAAAACTGAGAAGAAAAAACCTAACCTTAGTTGGTGAGGCACTTTTCCGTTTCCCTATCAAAAATATGCGCCTTCTGAATATTAAAGACCAGCTCGATATCCTGGTTGATCTCGATTTGGTCATAGCTGGGAACCCTGGCAATAAAGGGGCTTTTCCCGGTTGTCAGATACACATAAGCTTCCGCGCCTAACGGCTCAATAATTTCAACCGTGGCGTTGATCGTGTTATCCGGCGAGGCGTTGGAAGCGTCCATTTTGTCATGAATATCTTCCGGCCTGATTCCCAAAATAACTTCCTTGCCCACATGGGCTTCAACCTGGGACGTAAAGCTGTCCGGCAGCTTAATTTCAAAATTATCTTCGTTGAAATAAATGCCGGTTCGTTTCTTAACCAAAGAACCGTCCATGAAATTCATCGCAGGCGTTCCAATAAAGCCAGCCACAAACTTGTTAACCGGCTTTTCGTA
>Ga0206829_10243_pt1 | contig 18306 bp, 14 predicted proteins | sample Alteio_BWOrgCont_75_FD_152862 | JGI IMG/M metagenome (GOLD analysis project Ga0206829, IMG submission 152862) | Enriched cells from forest soil in Barre Woods Harvard Forest LTER site, Petersham, Massachusetts, United States -... | ecosystem: Environmental > Terrestrial > Soil > Temperate forest >... | reverse complement strand
GTAAAATCATTATATGCCAAATACCCTAACACTGAACTTATTACCTGTGGGGAAGCTGTTGGCCTGCCCGATGGGCAAATGGGCAATTCGGAAGTGGGGCATTTGAACATTGGTGCCGGACGCGTTGTTTACCAGGAATTGCAGCGTGTAAATGTTGCTGTAAAGAGTGGAGAACTGGCTACTAATAAAGTATTGCTGGAGGCATTTAATATTGCAAAGACAAAGAATGTTACACTGCATTATATGGGCCTGGTAAGTGATGGGGGTATACATTCCCATATACTCCATCTGGAAGCGCTTTGTAATCTTGCCAAACAAAACAATGTCCCCCATCTTGCAGTCCATGTTTTCACTGATGGGCGCGACACAGACCCCAAAAGCGGCCGTGGTTTCATTAAAAAATTGCAGGAGCAGCTCTCACAAACAGGTGGAAAAGTAGCCTCTGTTACGGGACGTTACTATGCTATGGACAGGGACAAGCGCTGGGACCGTTTAAAGATAGCTTACGATGCATTGGTGCATGGCATAGGCACAAAAACAAGAGATGCCTTAGCCGCTATACAAAATTCTTATGATGAGAATGTAACGGATGAATTTATAAAGCCCATTATAGTATGCGATGATAAGGACCAGCCTGTGGCCACGATAAAAAATGGTGATGTGGCGCTGTGCTTCAATTTCCGCACAGACCGTTGCCGCGAGATAACCGCGGTGCTCACACAACAGGCTTTCCCCGAGCAAGATATGAAGCCGCTTGACCTGCACTATGTTACCATGACTGAATACGACAAGACCTTTAAAAATGTGGAAGTAATATTTGACAATAAAGATCTTGCCCACACGCTGGGTGAGGTATTAGCAGATAATGGCAAAAAACAGATACGCATAGCCGAAACAGAAAAATATCCACACGTCACCTTTTTCTTTTCAGGAGGCAGGGAAACTCCGTTTGAGGGAGAGAAACGTATCATGGTACCCTCTCCGCGCAGTGTGGCCACTTACGACCTGAAACCTGAAATGAGTGCAAATGAATTAACAGAAGCTATCCTGCCCGAAATACAAGACCAGACAGCCGATTTTATCTGCCTCAATTTTGCAAACGCCGATATGGTGGGCCATACCGGCGTGTGGGACGCGGTAATAAAAGCGGTGGAAACAGTTGATCATTGCGTATCGCGCATTGTTCCGCTGGCATTGGAAAAAGGTTATGCAATATTCCTTACGGCAGACCATGGCAATGCGGACTATATGATAAACGAGGATGGTACACCCAATACGGCCCACACCATGAACCCCGTTCCGCTCTTCCTGATCTCTAATGATTATCATGGCAAAATAAGGCCGGGCAAACTAGGCGATATTGCACCCACCATATTGCACTATATGGGTCTGCCTATACCCAAAGAAATGACCGGCAATATTTTGATTGATTAAAAACGCATAGTGGTTAAAACCGGTAATGTACTGAAAAATAGTTGGTGGATTTTTGAGTTTTTCTTCTTAAAATTCGCCAATCAATTCCAAGAGGAAGTGAGCTCTGCTGAGGAGCAACTCACCAGCAATAGGATTGATGCTATTACGATAAATTGGGGCTGATCAATCAGCCTCTTTTTTTTATTTATCGGGTAGCCTCATGGCTAAGAAAACCTTTACTTATTGTTGGATAAGTAAACATACCATTTTATAAAGGCTATTCTATGTTCCAGGGTGAGGCCTCGTTGTAAATCCAAGTGGTTCTTTAAATGACTAAAAAAGCCTTCTATACCATTGGTTGTAGCTGGTATTTTAGGATTTGACAAATAATGAAACATATTGGGTAAAGCTCTTTTGATAGTATAGTATGAACGCCTTATGAGTCGATGTTTGAACCAATATCTGCCTGTTGCCTCATTATATGTTTTTTCCTGTAGGTAATGTTTATAAACTTTGTGCCATTGTTTTAACTCTTCTATCCAATAGAGCTTGTCATTATCTGTTTTTATTTTCAATAATAACAACACCAGCTTCCTTAATTCAATACCTGCTGAATGTTTGGGATACCTTGTCAGCCACAGCATACACATCCTTTGGATATGCACCAGGCAGCGCTGAGTAATAACATCGGGCAAGGATGCTTTAATAGCTTTCAGTATACTTTTATGTCCATCTGTGGTAATACTTTCTATTTGAACTCCAAGTCGTATCAGATTGTCAATATCTTCCTTTATCTCTGAATAATGTTCTCCATCTGTAAACCGGATAAGCTGAGTGTAGCCATCATCGTGATCCTGATAACACATCATACAGAATTGCTCAAAATAAGTAGCATCTATACGTAAATGAACATGGTTGCGCTTTAGGATATTGACAGTCGGAAACTGCTCCAGGTATCTATAAAATGTTCGTTGTAAAGTATCTATGGACAAACCGCTATCCCTGCTAAGCGTTTTAAAGGTCTGCCTTTCTAATACCCATTTCCTGAACCATATAAAACGATTCTTTAGTCGTTGTATAGGTTCATTTTGAGTAAAGAAAATACCACAATTTTTACACTTATACCTCTGCTTGCCGAACTGTTTGCCCCATCGAATTACCTCTAAAGTAGAACAGGCCCAACAACGCTTTTTTTAGTCTTTCCCATGCACAAAAAAAGTTTAGTGAAACCATTTTCACTAAACTTTCGTCAAAACCTTTACCAGCATAATTTACAGCCGTTTTTACCAACTATTTTTCAGTAATATGCCTTAAAACCAGGCCGTTGTTCACTATTCACTGTTAGTTGTTCACTGTTACCTCATTGGAGCAATCCATAAAGCGGGATCTACCGGGGCAGCTTTATCATTAGCGCCCACTTTCCACAGTTCAAAATGCATCATAGGTATGTTGTCATCATTCAGCATTACCGTTCCCAGGACCTGCTTTATATGAACATTATCTCCTTTTTTTACAATGGCGTTCTCAATGCGCGAATAGGCGGTAAAAAATTCCCCATGCTTTATCAGTATCAATTGCCCCATGCCCGGTATATAAGAAACACTTGTCACTGTACCGTCAAAAACCGCCCTTGCAGTTGCATTTTCAGACGTCTGGATCTCAAGGCCCTCATTTTCAACCATTACTTTTTCAGCAACCGCATGCTTATGCCTTCCAAAAGGTTCCGCAATAAAACCTTTTTCAACCGGCCATGGTAGGTTGCCTTTATTCGCCTGGAAATTATTGGATAAAGCAGTAACCTCAGGCGTTAATGAAAGCGAATAAGAAGTGGGAGCAGCGATCCTGGCAGGCGGCGTGTAATTATTCGTTGCGGCTGTGGCGGAGGTATTGCCGGGAAGGGTAGTGACTTTTATGCCGGCAGGCCGGTTGCTGGTTGCCAGGCCTGCTTTTTCTTCGGCAGCTTTTTTCTTTGCTTCTTCTTCTGCCTGTTTCCGTGCCAGTTCTATTTCCCTGCGTATGATATCACTAATGGCTTTATCCAGTCTTTTGGCAGCTTTTTTGTTTTTTTCTATGTTTTCAGCCAATTCTTTTTCTTTGCCCTTCAGCTCTTGCACCACTTGGTTGGTTTCCTCAGTTTCCTTTTTCAATTGCTGGGTTTGTTGCACCTGGCTGCTCAGCAACTCGTCTTTTTGTGCTCTTTGCGAATTCAGTACGCCGATCTTATGTTCTATTTGTGCCTGGGTGATGCGTATTTGCTCCACCTGCTGTTTACGGTAATCGCGGAATTTTTTCAAATACCCCATCCGTTTCATAGCATCATTATAGCTGCTGGAAGAAAATATGAAAGCCAGCATACCAAAAGAACTCCTGGTTTCGTAAGAATACCGTATGGATTGGGCGTAGCGCACTTTATATTGTTCCAGCGTCTCGCGCAGGATCTGTACTTCAGTTGCTGATGTTTGTATAGTACTACTGATATTTTCAATTTCATCATTGATATTGTTGATCAGTTTCTGCCTTACAGCAAGCTTATTTTCCAGCGCGTGCAGCTGGCCCATAGTGGCATTCTTATTTTTCTTTGTCTCATCCAGTTGTTTTTGTGCATCGTCTATTTCAGCCTGTATCTGTTGTTTACGGCTTTCCAGGTCTGCGCGGGAATACTGGCCTGCTTGCTGGGCAAAGCCCGGCAATGCGAGTACGATACATATAAGAAAGCCTATTATCCGCATGCGGGGAAATGTAGTGAAAAACAAAAATAACCATTTCTTTCGCCCTTGCCAGTATATCTTGGCTAACATTAATTCATTTGTGATTTTTTTTACTTTTTATTTTCGTTAATAAGCATGGTACAAATTATTACTTTTACAACCTTATTTATGTTTTGACTAATAATAAGCAATTATGCTATATTCAATGACAGGCTTTGGGCGTGCCGAATCTACTATTAACGGCAGGCAAGTTGTGGTAGAGATAAAATCGCTGAACGGGAAACAATTTGATGTAAGCACCAAGATGCCCCCGATACTGCGTTCTTATGAATTGGACATACGCAACCTGCTTAATAACCTGTTGCTGCGCGGTACAATAGATCTTACTGTTACTGTAAAACAGGAAGGTGCTTCAAAGCCTATGACGGTGAATATTGGGCTTGCTGTTTATTATTATCAAAGCATGTTGCAGATAGTTCACCAGTTGAACATACCGGAAGAGAATGTGCTGTCCACCCTGATGCGGATGCCCGAAGTGGTGGCCCCCGAACAGGATGTATTGCCTGAGGAAGAGTGGTTGCAGGTGCAGAAAGTGATAGAAGAGGCCGCGGGCTTATTGATGGAGCACCGCAAACATGAAGGTGCAGCTCTATATAAAGATATGCACCAGCGTATCAGTAACATAGAATCGCTGCTGGAAAATGTTTTACCCTTTGAAAGCCAACGTACAGATAAAATAAGGGCCAAACTTATGCAATGGCTCAATGACATGTCGGGTAAGGACAATATAGACCCTAACCGTTTTGAACAGGAAATGATCTACTACCTGGAAAGAATAGATTTTTCGGAAGAGAAAACAAGGCTGAAACAACATTGCATTTATTTTCATGACACTATAAACAAACAGGAAATATCAATAGGCAAAAAACTGGGCTTTATCTTGCAGGAGATAGGCAGGGAGATAAACACACTTGGCTCTAAAGCCAATGATGCTGAGATACAGCAGATAGTGATAAACATGAAGGACGAACTGGAAAAAGCAAAAGAGCAAATATTGAACATACTTTGATAAAAACAGCGTAATAAACTTATGTTTTGGAATTTGGAATTTGGAATTTGGAATTTGAAAAATAGAATAGTATTGGTTTTTGTTTTATGCCTGTTTATGGCAGGTTGTATGCCATCCCCCTATTTTCAAAGGGAAGAGCCTGTTCCGCAAAATGCGTGGACTTACGATTTCAAACCTACTTTTAAGTTTGATATCAACGATACCAATGCATCTTACATACCTTATTTTGTTATCCGGCATACAGATGCATACCCCTTTTCAAATGTTTACATATGGGTATATGCCAAACAACCCGGCGATACATCTTTCCATAAGTCGCGTGTTAATATTCAACTGGCTGAAAATACAGGCAAATGGCTGGGGCGTGGCATGGGAGAAATATATGAACAATATATGCCTCTTACATTAAGTGAGACCGACAGAAAAAGATTTTTTAAAAAGAAGGGCACTTACGAGATACAGCTGGAACAAAATATGCGTGTTGACCCTTTGCCGGAAATACTGCATGTTGGCTTAAGGATAGAAAAAGTGCAATAATTATTTCAACCGCTATTTTGGAATTTGGGTATTGATTTTTGGAATTTTTAAGGCCATGCGTGTTTTTACGTCCGTATATCTTTTATTATTTGCTTATACAATAGCAGCGCTTGTTTTTTGGGGTATACGCCTTGAAAAACAAAACGAACTCATTTTTGACAGTGACGTGTCATTATTGCAAAAAAGCATTGATAGCACTATGCAGCCATTAGTATATGCTACAAAATATAAGGAGCTTCTAAAAATCCAAAAAGGACATAAAAGCCAATATATAGGCGAAGGCGCAACATTTTTCCTGGTCATTCTTATTGGTGCATCCGTTGTTTGGTCATCTTTCAGGCGCAACATACGCTTGTCAAAACAGCAAAATAATTTTATGCTGTCTGTTACCCATGAATTGAAATCACCGATCGCTGCTATAAAACTGAACCTGCAAACACTTGAAAAGCATAAGCTTGATGAGGAGAAAAAATTGAAACTCACCGAGCGTAGTATCATAGAAGTCAACAGGCTTAACGATCTCTGCAATAACATACTTTTTGCCTCGCAGATAGAAGGGCGTCAGTATGTTCCCGCAAAAGAAGAAATAGACCTTTCTGAATTGCTGGAAGATTGTGTAAAAGATTATGCATCCCGCTACCCTCGTGTATTTGACGAAGATATTGTGCCTGCATGTAAAATAAGTGGTGACAGGGTAATGCTGCAAATGGCCCTTAACAACCTGCTGGAGAATGCTGTTAAATACACACCTGCTGATAAGCCTGTTTCAATAAAACTTGAGAAAAGCAACCACCAGGCTATCCTAAGGATCATAGATGAAGGGCCCGGCATTGCAGATGTAGAAAAGAAAAAGATATTCAATAAATTTTACCGTATTGGAAACGAAGAGAGCCGCAGATCAAAAGGCACCGGACTAGGCCTCTATATTATAAGCAAAGTTGTAAGCCAGCACAAAGGAACTATAGTAGTAAAAGACAATAAACCAACAGGTTCAGTTTTCGAAATATGCCTGCCGGCATAAAGGATTTTATTCAGCAAGCATTTCCTTGCAAATACCAAATGTCTTACGGTGGTAAGGTGTTAAACCATGCTCCCTTATTTTTTGTCGGTGGCCGGGCGTGGCATAACCCATATTTTCATTCCAGCCATAGTGAGGATATGTTTCATGCAGGCCTCTCATAAACTCGTCCCTGTATGTTTTAGCCAAAACACTTGCAGCAGCGATAGAAGAATAAATGGCATCTCCTTGCACCACGCATTGATGAACAATGCCGAAATAAGGAGAGAATATATGCCCATCTATCAGTAAAAGGTCAGGCCTTGTATCCAGTTTATCAATGGCGGCGTGCATTGCTTTAAAAGAAGCCATCAGGATATTGATCCGGTCTATCTCCTCATGATCAATCATGGCAACAGACCATGCAATGGCTTTTTTTTCAATTATGGGCCTTAGCTTATCTCGTTCTTCTTCGCTCATTTGCTTGCTGTCGTTCAATAAAGGGTGGCTGAATTTGGGCGGAAGTATTACAGCCGCAGCGAATACCGGCCCCGCAAGGCAGCCCCTGCCAGCCTCATCGCAACCGGCTTCCAGAAGCCCTTTTTGAAAATATTTTTTGAGCAATTTTTAACCGCAAGGACGCAAAGACGCAAAGAAACATGTTTTGTTTGCTGTTGCTGTGCCCTCTACCAACGAAGTTAGGGACAAATACACAAACAAAGTTGAAGGAAGTTGAAAAAAAATAGGGCAGGCAATGTATAAAGGCCGAGCCGGCGGGACGAAGGAAATAAACACTTCCGATCTGATTGCTGGCAACTATTTTTTAGAAATAGTGAACAGCAGCGGCGAAAGAATGATCCGGAAAATAAGCAAATAACATTATGGCTACCTGATGTTCTGCCTGCCCATTTTGGGGGAGTAATAATTTTATACATGATAGGGATGTTATGCATTCATAAAACACATTATTTGAAAAAAGAAACGGAGATATCGGTGGGGTTTTTTCTATATTGTAAGTTAAGAGATACATAAGTCCTTTCAGTTGCTATTCTTTTATTGGTGTTCCATAACGAGTTCCAGGTGTCACAAACTGCATTGATGATTTTTATTTGTCCGCCATGGCGAGACAGGTGTTTTTGAGCTCGCTATCGCTCGGTTCCGGTTTCTTCCGATTTCTTCCGGTTTTTGCCGGTATTTTTCCAGGATAGTTCAGGCGGGTGTTTTTATAGTTATACATTATTTATTTTATGTTTTTAAAATTAAAACGGTATTGAAACGGTATTTTTTAAACAATGCATTAAAATATAATTATTGCGTTTATGCATAAATGTGACTGCTGATAGTTGAATCCAGGTAATTGTTATGAACTTTTCTTCCTGTTTTGTTGCTTAAATTTTTTGAGTTTGGTGTCATAGAGCAAAGTTGGGATTTGTTTGGGGTTTGGGGTGGGTTGTGACCTACCCTTTTAGGACCTCACCCCCGACCCCTCTCCATAAATGGCGAGGGGAGCTGGAGCGCTGATTCGGCTAATCGCTATTTCTCAGGGTGGTCATGGTTCGCCCTTCGACGAAAAGCTCAGGATGACACTCACCATGACATTTCTGCGATTTGGCTTTTTTATTCTTTCAGCATGCGGATGACTTGTGTGGCGCCGGAGGCGGTGGTAAATTTAGCTATATACAAGCCCGATACAAGAGCGTTTGGCAATTGCAGGGAATTTAGACCAGCTTGTATTTTATATTGGGCTATTGTTTTTTCCCACCATATCAAAGAATATTAGTTTGCCTGCTTCGCTGCTGCGTAAGTTAAATGCGCCTGTAGTGGGGTTGGGATAAACCTTTATGTCAATCTTTGCAGGTATTACATTCGTTATAGCCAATTGCCACACACTATCCCCTTGGTTACAACCGGGTATAATACAGCCAAAAGTATCAGTAAGCACAAACCAGGACATAAAGCTATTGCCAGTGCTATCATAGGTTTCACTGTCAATGCCATTACTGTTCAAATCGCCACTTAATAGTATCTGGCCATTGGCCAAATAAGATAAGTTTACAAGATTTTGTACATTTACAAATGTGGTATCATACATATATTCCCTGTACCATTCTATATTGCCGTCCTTGTCCGTTCTCAATAATGCATTCCGGTCATATGCAGAATCCCTTGTTCCTAAAAGCAACAGATCTCCGTTACTCGCTTCGCATAGTTGCGAACCTTGTGAAGCATAAATACGGTCCTTTATAAACTTTTTTGTCCAAAGGGTATCCCCGTTTTCATTTATTTTTCCATAATAAAAATATAAATAATACGGAATACCGCTAACTAAAGAATCTGAACAAGTACCAAGAAATGCATAATTGCCATCCTGAGTTGCTATAAGATTAAAACAGTAAGAAGGATTTGTATTTGGCAATTGATTTTGCCATAGAATATTACCTGCAGTATCTGTTTTTATGATAATATTATTGTTACTACCGTTATTAGCGAAATCAAAAGCAGATAGTATATAGGACGTTGAATCATGAGATAAGACTATACTCGTACTACCTGCTATATTAGGATTTAAGAAGGTTTTTTCCCAAATTAAATTTGCGTTACTGTCATATTTTGCGAGCCATACATGAAAAAATTCCCAATTCCATTGTTGGAACCAAGTAGAGTAAATGAGCGTATCAGAACTTATAACACCTGTTACAATAATATTTTTCTGTTTGTCTTGAATAAGTGAAGAAGGCCACCTTGATTTTATAGTATCAACATATTTTATATATCCCAGGCTGTCTAAGTTTTGATCAAAAAAGAAGAAATAGGGCTGATATACCGCTATCCTGGAATTGATCTGATCATCAATTTGATTAGCCGCCAATAAATATTTATTAGTGCCCATTTTTATGATGGTGTTCGGGCCTTCTGGTTGATTATATTGCCCAGAAAAATATAATTCCTTCTTATTCAGTAGATTTAAATTATAATCAAAAGTAGCGAGATAGGTATTCAAAGTAGTAATACCGGGCGATTCAGTATTCCCCGCAGCAATAAAAAACCCTGAATCGGCAAATTGCACTCCGTTATTGCTATTTAGTACAAGGGGGTCTGTACAGAAATTGTAAAATTTCTGTAATGCCATTTGGGCATTAATGGAAGTATTTGCTCCACAAAGGCAAAAAAATAAAAACAATATTTTTTTAGCGCCCATCATGTATAAAATATTAAATAGTCCTTTCGCTGCAAGGCGAAGGGACTACTAAATTACGAAATTATTGCTTCAGTATTTTTTGTGTTTCCAGCACGCTATTGCCCTGCATGATTCGCGCGAAATATATCCCGGTTTTCAAGCCGCTCATATCTACATAATTCTCGGCATTATTTTCCAATGCTATCATCAGCAATTGCCAGCCCAAAATATCGGAAATGGAAACTGATATCGAACCATCAAAGCCCTCCATATTGATTCTTAAAATGTCCTGTACTGGGTTGGGCGAAATAATCACTTTGCCTGGTGCATTTATAGTTGTGGTTTGCAGGCTGTGTTTTCCCCCATCATCACCACTGTATTGGAAAACATCGGTTGTATCGCGAACACTATCAAACATGCATACAAAAGTGCGGGCCATATACCGGGCATATCCATCTGCACTATCAGACCATGCCCTCAAGCTGTCTTTATTTTGACAAGACAAGATGCTTAAACTATCGCCATGCAAACTAAGAGAATCACGAAGACCTAAGATATAAGTGATCTTAGTTACCTGGTCTTTCTGGTAGCTATCTAAATAATAGGAACTCAGGCCGCTCAGCGTTGCAAAAGCATGACTATAGTCGCCGGTGCTTGCGTAAATTCCGGAAAGCCATATTGGATAATCGAAAACATAGGAGGTGTTGGCAAGCAGGTATGCAACGCTATCACTGCCACTTAATACGCTGTCAATCTTATATTGCATCACCGTATCAGCTATAATGGCAAAAGTAGAATCGTTAACATACTGCAATACAGAATCAACAGAATATACAATATTGGATGAATCTCCTTTACGCTGGTAAGTTGAATCGAAACCATCCGAATAATAACGTATCATGCTGTCAACGGCCAATTGGTAGCTTTGCAGCAGGGAATAATAAGTACCACTACCGGGAGTAGCTAATGCGAGTGCCGCGCTATAAGTGCTAATATTATTATTTACTGCAGGCATAGATGGGCCCCAGGTGAATGGTGGGTCGGCAAATAAGTTTGGGCATGTATTAGCAGAAGATGTCGGAATTGGCGTAACAGGACCTGAAATCTGGGTAGGATCGTCCGAGCTGCCACTATAGTAATAATGATTGATAGCAGTGCCATTTGTGTTATTAATATCCCCATTGCCACTATACACAGGTGCAAATTGATTGTTGGCAGAATAATGTATTGAAGCTGTACTACCTGCTCCTTGCTGAAAAGATGCGATCCCCGTTGCTGGGTTTGTGGAAGAAAAGAGATTAACGGAAATATTATATTCGTTAGTAGTATACCAACTCCTCCACATGTTATTGCAAAGCAATTGCAAGCCTATGGCTGTATTACTACTTAGATTATTTTGTCCATTGGCCTGTATGGAATATGCCTGGTCCTGAATATTATTTCTATATATTTGATTTGCATTTGTGCCGGAGGAATTGGCAACTATTCCAAAACCGGAGCCGATAAGATTACCAGGTGCATAAATATCTATTGTATTGCCTTCCACCTGGTAGCCTGTGCAACCCTGTAATCCGATGCCCACAGTATTGTTGTTTTCCCAGGAAACACTCGTATTTGGCCAAAGAGAAAAGGTATTTGCTTTCACATTTGCATATCCTTGATTATTCAGGCCTACCGCAGTTATGCCAATAGTGGAACCATCACCTACTGTAAAAGTAGTATTGTAAATATTTACATGATGCGCAGATAATGGCACTGAAGAGCTGCCTATGCCAGCGTCTGCATATATTGCGTCACCCATTGTTTCAAAAGTTGAAGGCCCAATACTTGTACAGCCAAAGAGAATATAATTGTTACACGCCTCATCAATAGTCATACCCGCGTTTGTAAGGTATATTGCTGATGGATAGAAGGACGGATAAGATCCATAAATAAGACCTTCATCATCCTGAAAATAACAGCCTAATACTTTTATTCCCTCCACCTGTTCAGCATAAATAAATTCCAGTGCCTCTAACCCCGGCAGATAATATGGCCCCGTTGTAGCGTATAGCAAAGAACCGGATGAAGTGAGGTAAAAATTGCAATTGGATATCCAACTTGCATCATTCAGTTTAACGTTTGTAATTTGAAGATAATTTTGGTAGGTTTCAAAATCAAATGCGAGGTTATTATTAATAAATGTACAATAGTTTGCTTGTATTATTCCACCTCCTGTAGCATATCCACCCCAATCATAATAGTTACTACTCACGCCACCCGTTGTGCCATAATGATCATAATTGCTTATGCCATTATTCGACATGGCTATTGTTGCATGGTCAAAAATTGCCTTGGCTGGTTTATTAGTAGTTTGGCTAAAATACTGATATGTTGCAGGCGGCGAGCCAGGGCCAGCTTGCTGTCCGTTGCCTCCAGAAACGGCTATCCCCCACCAAGAATCTGGAGAGAGGCTAGTTGTACTCATTCCCATAATTGTAGAACCACTTAATACATTTAATATTCCTCCAGGCAATGGACTGGACATATTTGTATAATCACTCTGAACATCAATATTAGCTTCATACTTCATATAAATCATAGCGGAATTTTGCACATACATTTTAGCGCCAGGTCGAACATAAATAGTTTCCCCATAATATTTCAGTGTGCCTCCATTTATATAAAAATTTGTACCGTTATACATGTTAATGTCATAATAGGTGCCTAAGTTTGAAAGCGTGCATGTAAGGTTACCACTACTATTTATGGTAAATTTTGAAGGAGAACTAAAATTCATATCACCACCACAATTTATACTTGCATATCCATTTATCGCCAAACCGCTAGAGGACGATATATTAATTGTCCCATTTGTAACTGTTAGTGAAGAATATGAACTGCTTGCCCCATTCATTGCAATATATCCAACAGAGCCACTACAATTCAGGTTATAACCGCTATTTATTACTAAAGAGCCTCCGCCTTGGATTACCAAATTGCCGTAAATATTCACATCATTCGCAGTTACGGTTAAGGTAACGCCAACTGGTATGTACAATGTGCCTGCCGAATTAACTGTTATAAAAGTATAAGATGTGCTAGATAGTGCTGTGTAAGAAGTATTTACTGTTAGGCCGGCAGCAAAAATATTTGTTGAATAATAAATTAACAATAAGCCAATCGCTATCCCCCTACAGGATTTAAAAAAATAATTTTTCATGAAATTTAGTTTTAGTGAATTGAGAAATATTTGTTTGAATAAAAAAGTAATAGAACAATTGGGAGGCAGGCATCAATACCCGCTATCGCGCCGGTGGATGAGAATACATGTTCATGGCTTGCAGTTTTAAAAAGATGAAAAATCTGTATGCTGCGAGGGTTAAAAAATATTGGTAGGTCTATGCAGTCTTTCTTTTCGTTCTCTTCGAAGGGTATAGTTATATCAAAACTAAAAAATATTTTTATTAAACTACATTATCTCTTCAATAAATTTTATATTATTATCTTATGCTTCGTCCTTACGGGGCACTGTGCGGAAAATAATGTCCCATAGCACAGAGCTCACCCCAAAGCCTTTGCCGGGATGTTTATAGTGGTGCAGGTGATGATTGCGCCAGAGCGCTTTTAAAAATGAGGGGGGCGTAAACGCATGAATGGCAAAATGCATAGAACCATAGACGAGGTAACCAAAAAGAAAACCCGGAAAAAATGCCAGTACATTCCAGCCCATGAGCAGATACCAGAAAGAAAAGAAGATAGAAGCAATGATGAGGCTGGGCACAGGGGGCATAAAAAGGCGTTCCTTATCGCGCGGAAACTCGTGATGGACCCCATGTATGGCGTAGACTATTTTTCTGGCCCGGTCGCTTTCCACCGCCATATGAAAAAGCCAGCGGTGCAGGATGTACTCAAAAAGGGTCCAGGCAAATACGCCGGCAATAAATAGTAATATGGTCTTACCATAAGTAAATTGCCTGTAGGCGCCGGCATAGTAAAGGAGAAAAGCAATAACAGGAAAATAAATGGTGTAGATAACTATGGGGTGGGTTTTAGTGACCATTTCCATATAATCACTTTTAAAAAGCCTGGCCTGTCCTTTATTTTTTATCTTATCGAATTGCATAAAAAACGAGCTACCAATTTGGTGCCAAATTTACAAGTTCTTCAGATTTATGTCATTATTCTCCAATTCTTCCAATAACCAATCGGATTCTGCGCTCTTTTTCACCTTCACTTTGTCCATCCACATCAGCAAAGCAGGCAGCAATGTAAGATTAGTTACCATAGACACTAATAGTGTCATGGAGGTAAGGTAACCCAGGGATTTTGTACCGTCGAACTGGGACAGTATAAAAACACCAAAGCCGGCTATGAGAATGAGAGAAGTATATATAATGCTTAAGCCTGTATCGTGTATGGTGCGCCTCACAGTTGCAGCAATACTTTCGTCGTGGCGCGAAAGCTCCTGCTTAAAATTGACCAGGAAACGTATGGTAACATCAATCGTAATACCAAGCGCCACACTGAAAACCAGCACTGTAGAGGGCTTGATGCGGATGCCCAGCCAACCCATGAGCCCTGCTGTGATGAGCAGTGGTATAAGGTTAGTTGTTATGGAAATCAATAAAATACGCCATGAGCGGAATAGTAATACCATGCAGGAGAATATCATCAGGAATGCAAGTATCAAACTATCGCGAAGGCTGTGTATAATAAACTTACTGCCTTCCAGGAAGACAATACTGGTGCCTGTAAATGTAACATTAAACCTAGAGCTGTCGAACAGTTTATAAGTTTGCGGACGGATGCTGTCCAGGAGTAATGGTAAACGTTTTGAGCCAATATCTGCCATGTTTACGCTGATGCGTGTTTTCTGTTTAGTGCTGTCAACAAATGAGTTGATCAATTTATTAAAAACATTGTTTTTGTCATTGCCTTTCTTAGCGCTTAAATAAGGCGTGATAAATGCAATATCAAAATTGTTAGGCATGCCATAATTGCTGCTATCGCCGCCATAATAAGCCTGCCTTGCAAATTTTATGCCTTCTGTGATAGACAAGGGGTGGGCGATATCTGGATATTGTTGCAGCAGGGTATTCAGCTTATCCATTTTGTCAAGCACAGATAACGACATTACGCCATTCTTTCTTTTCGTATCGATCACAATTTCAAGGGGCATCACACCTTTGAAATTTTGTTCGAAGAATTTCAAATCAAGGTAAACTTTGTCCGATTTGGGGAGATCGTCCACAATATGGGCATCTGTGCGCAGGCGCAGCAGCCCCCAGATGGAAAATGCACAAATAACAATTGTAAAGGTATATATCCAGCTGCGGTGGCTGAAGACCCAGGTGGTGAGTGTGGAAAGCAGCTTATTTACCCAATTGCTTTCCAGGTAGGAAATATGCCGCACTTTGGGCGCCGGCAAAAAGCTAAAGATAGCCGGAATAAAAACCAGGGAGATAAAGAACAGGGCTATTATATTGATGCCCGCTACGAGGCCGAACTCTTTCAATATGGTGCTTTTTGTAAAATAAAACACCCCAAAACCTATGGCAGCTGTAAGATTGGTGAAGAGGGTGACAATGCCCATGCTATCCACCATGCGCAGCAATGATTTGGTTTTATTAGGGTTTTTATAGTACTCTGCATGATACTTATTGAGGAAGTAAACACAATTGGGTATGCCTATCACCACTATGAGCGGGGGGATAAGGGTGGTGAGCAAGGTTATCTTATATCCCAGCAAAACAATGGTGCCTACCGACCATATAACACCGATGCCCACTACGGCCATAGATGCTACCACCGCCGTGAAAGAACGGAAGAACAAAACAAGGATAATGGCAGTAAGCAGAAATGAAAGGATGAGGAATAATTTCATTTCGTGCTGCACACGGCTTGCCATTTCGGTGCGTATAAGGGGCAGGCCAGAGTAGTGCATAACAATATTATGCTTTAAGCCAAAGGCATCGCCTGCGGCGGTTATGCTGTCCACGACATCTTTACGGTCTTTGGAATTCAGCACTTGCTTGTTGATGCGCACCAGCATCATATATGCATTTGTAGAAGGATTGTATAAAAGCCCTTTATAAAATGGCAGTGAGCTAAAGGCATTCCTGGCACTGTCTGTATTGCTGAAAACAGAATCTGTAAAGAGGTGAACAACTTTTATCTTCTCTGTGAGGGTATCTTTTATAAGTGTTATGGCTTCAGGGACGCTTAACACATTTTCTACGGCGTGTACTTTTTCAATATTATGCGACAGGGTGGTATAATCATTAAAAAAGGAAGCTGAAAAGAAATCATTTGTCTGCACGCCCACCATCATCAGGTTGCCATCGTCACCAAATTGCTTGCGAAAGTTTTGGTATTCAATATATTTAGGGTTATCGGTTGGTATTGCATTGGTGAATTCGTAACTAAGCTCCACTTTCACTGCATAGTAGCCCATAATGGCGGTAAGCGCCAATAACATTACCAGCCACAGTGTGCGAAATTTAATAATTAAAGAGGCGCTGCGATGCCACATCGTATAATAAGATATAATTAATTGTGGGGTGCAAATGTACTAAATAAAAGGGCTTTATCCCTATTTCCGGGATTGAAAATTGAAGATTGAAGGTCTATATATTATTCATTTTGATTTCCGGTATGACCTGAGTACCAGAAAAGAGTTGAAAAGGAGTGCAAAAATGAGCAGTGGTCCTATGACTTTGGACCTTTGTTTTGCATTTAAGCGGTCATTATATTCTTGCCTGGATTTTGCCCTGGATAAAGAGTCTTTTATATATTTTTTATGGAGTTCTTCATTTCGTCTTATTTCCTTTTCCATATTAGCATTTAACTCTGCTATATTGGTTGTAATATCACCTGTTTTAAAGTTATAATTCACATGAAATTGCCCACCACCGGACGGTTTTAGAACAACATCAAAAAAGAATTTATAAACACTCCCCAATTGTTTGTTTTCGTAACCTCCATACCCAAAGACGACGAAATTTCTTAGGTCATGAATTACAAATGGCCCGAAAACTTTATTACTGGTCGAAGAAATATTATAAAATGTAGTGTCCGTATTAAAGACGAGAAAATCTTTATTAAAAGGGACGATATAGTTAGTTCTATCTAAGTCAAGAACTTGGGATTGATTAGTGGCATTTGAAGCACAATATTTGGAATATTTTTTAATAACTCCACAAAAGGCAGACCAAGTGCGTGCCTTATCAAAATCAGTAAAATCTCTTTGCTTTCGCACTGGATAGAAATGATATAGATTGTTTTGAAAATAGAAATGTATAGCAGAGCTATTAACTCTATTCGTTTCAAAATAATAGACTTTTTCATGTAGGATACTATCAATAACGTCTTTGCATTGTTTTACTTTTTCAGATAGCATTATATCAGGAACAGAGACAAATTTTATAGGTTGGTTTAAAAACGTTGTATCATTCAAAGGATCATTAATATCAGTATTCCTGACATTGACAATATAATATTGTGTTGTATCCTTTTTTACATTGTATTCTTTTTGAGTTTGTTCTATTTCTCCTCTGTTTTCGGCCCAATGGGGGAATTGCTGTGGCAACAGGCCACAGAGGCAGTGGTGCATACCATAAGCCTCGATAAAGAACATTTAACAAAAACCCGCGATCATTTTCCTTTTTTGAAAGATGCCGATAAATTCATAATACTATGAGGCTCTCTTTCATCTCCGGCCTTATTGTTTTTTCGCCACTCGCGTCATTGCTAGGCACGAAGCAATCTCACGAAATAAGGATATATGCAAAGCCTGTCTTGTTTTTAAAATCAATTGCTAAAACATATTTCATCATATTAAGCATTATTTTTTTATTTCCTTTCAACGGTTTCTCTCAGGCCGGAAATGAGAAAATAGAGGCAAACCACATCACCATTAAAGGCAACGATATTTATTTCGACAACGATATGATCGGGAACTACAGAAACATATTTATAGATTCTGAGCTCACCTCGATAGTAATATATAATAAAACCAAGGCAAGGGTTGCCGAGGCTACATACGCAAAAGGCGATGCAAACTGGACCATCATTACACCGGTGGACCAGGAAAAAATGTATTTACAATGGAGTAAAGAGCACACGCTGGAGTTATTATTCGCATTCCTGGTAGAAAAGAAATACCTGTAATTCTTTGTTGCAATTTATTTGCAATAAATTAGATCTTCCTAAATGAAGACTAGATCATTCATAATACTCTTACTGGCTTCATTGCTATTTGTAAAAAGTGCAAAAGCTAGTATGTCTTTTACCTCTATTAAAGTACTTGGTAATATCCATTTATCTATTAATAGCGACGGACACTGTTATCCGCCAATGGAAGAATTTATGTTCTGTTATCTCGTTCAAAATGTTCTAAATAAATTTGCTGACACTACCCCGG
>Ga0206829_10116_pt2 | contig 18326 bp, 15 predicted proteins | sample Alteio_BWOrgCont_75_FD_152862 | JGI IMG/M metagenome (GOLD analysis project Ga0206829, IMG submission 152862) | Enriched cells from forest soil in Barre Woods Harvard Forest LTER site, Petersham, Massachusetts, United States -... | ecosystem: Environmental > Terrestrial > Soil > Temperate forest >... | reverse complement strand
CATTAACTGCTGAAATATTCCTCGGCATTCATCGACCTTGGCACTTTGTCCAATACGTTTTATAATCGCAATCTTAGTTTCATCTGCAAGGTTAGTGATGAATAATTCTGCAGCAACTTGAGGTGCAACTTTTTCTATAAAATTATTGGTAAATTTTTCGATGATAAGAACTGCTAAATGCGATGGAACTCGAACTGGTCTTTGAAAATGAGTATATCCATACATAATTTTCTTTAAATTATTTTTATCTTGTAGATTGTTAATGCCAAAATAACCGAGACACGTTTCAGCTAATGTCTTTGGTTGATTTTTAGTCGGATCAATAATCGTTAATTCCGCAAATGCTTTGCTGACCGGTAAAACATCTTGTTCCATTGCTTTTATTGAAAGAGTGGCAAGCATACAAGCGCTCAGTGAAAGGCGTGTATAATGTTTCATACATAATCCAATCATAGTAAGTCTTTATTAAAGTAATGAATGAATATATTCATGAATTGTGTTGTGAAATCATATTCATCAACTAATGGTTTTAATACATTGTGCAAGGCATCACGCAATTCTGTATCGTTACCACCTAATTGATTAAATATTTGTTTTTGATGTTTATTTAATTGATGTGTGATACCACTTTTTTGTGCATCAACAATTGCTTTGACGAGCAATATTTCATCATAAGAAAATGGATATTGAATAATTGTATTGAGTAGATGCACATCCCATATTTTTGTTGTGGTACCCCATGGGCTAGTTACAAGATATCTACCATCAGATGACCATGATACTAACCATATACGGCCAATATTGCCATATAATGTTGCGATGCATTGCCATTGATTATTATTAACTGTCCATATTTTAGCAGTTCTATCCTCTGAACTCGTTAAAAAATATTTGCTATTTGGTGACCATGATACTGAAATTATATCGAGAATATGACCAGTTAATATTGCAACGCGTTGCCAATGATTATCTTTGGTAGCTATAATTATTATGCTAGTACCACATCGAATTGCACAATAGTTACCATCTGGGGACGATGCTGTGTCGTCCACCCTATGTTGCTCAATGAGTTTTTGATGTTCTGGTAATTTTTGTGCATATATGCGTTGAGTAATAAATGTTTTCATGCTTTGAAATAATGGATCATGTTGATTGATACACTCTTTTATTTTATTACCGGTTTTGGAATCATGCATTAACTGCTGAAATATTCCTCGGCATTCATCGACCTTGGCACTTTGTCCAATACGTTTTATAATCGCAATCTTAGTTTCATCTGCAAGGTTAGTGATGAATAATTCTGCAGCAACTTGAGGCGCAACTTTTTCTATAAAATTATTGGTAAACTTTTCGATGATAAGAACTGCTAAATGCGATGGAACTCGAACTGGTCTTTGAAAATGAGTATATCCATACATAATTTTCTTTAAATTATTGTTATCTTGTAGATCGTTAATGCCAAAATAACCGAGACACGCTTCAGCTAACGTCTTTGGTTGATTTTTAGTCGGATCAATAATCGTTAACTCCGCGAATGCTTTTGATAAATCTTCCTGCTCCATTGCTTTTGTTGCAAGAGTGATAAGCATAAAAGCGGTCAGTGAAAGTCGTGAGTATGAGTACATGCGTCCTCTCTAGAACTACGATAAATAACTAATAGTATAAGACACATAGATTTTTATGTAAAAAAAGGTATTAAAAAATCGCCATGTTGATATTTTCTTAGTACCTTGTATTTAACTGAGAGGCAATGAGAGACCAATTTAAAAAACCATGCCATTTTAATACTCGAATGAAAACCCTATGAAAAATAAAAAAAATATTGGATCAAGTTTTGAAAGTTTCCTTGAAGAAGAAGGAATAGTTGAGAAAAAGTTTTAAGAATAAGACGTCCATAATGGTGTCGATACGGAACATCTTAATTTTAGCTCATTTTTTCAGAACTTATGTTAAGTTTTTTCATTGGTTTTAGTTCATATTAGAATGAACCCATAAAATGGGTATAAAACTCTACCCTCTTGCTGCTCGAGTCAGCAACGTAAGCATACGAGGATGGTGGTGAATTGCCATGTGCATAGGATGAAATAGTTGTTTGGGAAATGGCATGAGAATATCTGCTTTGTAGGCTACTAATAATCCAAATAATGCCAGATCATTTTGTTGTACTGCGATATGGACTGGTGTAACACCAGCATTATTGCACACGTTGGGACTTGCGTCACATGCTAACAATAGTCGCGCTTTTGCATTGCGCAAAATCTTGGGTTCTGACATCATCACCAGATGTAATAATGTGTTGCCGCTTTTATCTTGTGTGTTAATCTTTTCTTTAATCGCTTTTGATGGATAATTCACAAGCTCTTTGAAACGATTTTTATTGTCCTGACCAATCATATATTTGAATGCTTCAAAAACTAAGATATCTACATAATAACGCTGTTCTCCTTGAGCTTTAAATTCATAAAGACCATCAATAAAACATTTACCATCACTCTTTGCAAAAATTGAAGCTCCCTGTTGCACTAATAACTGTGCCATTTCAAATTCTGATCTCTCTGCTACGATAGATCTTGATAGAGGTGTTTCGCCATGAATAGTTACTGCTTCAATATCAGCTCCTTTTTGCAAAAGAAGTTGTGCTACTGCAATATTTTTAGTGAGACTTGCACAATGAAGCGGTGTATAGTCCTCAGCGTTTTTACATTTAAGGTTTGCACCCTTTTTAATTAAATATTTTGCAATATCAGAATTTTTTTCTGTGATTGCGTATATTAAAGGAGTTTTTTCTCCCCATCGTTGTTCAATCATCCAAGATGTTTCACTATTTTCACACAACTCTTTAACTTTATCTAAATTATTATCATCAATTGCCTGAAAGATAAGTGGGTATTTTAGCGATTCTTTATCATTGAATGACATTGCATATACATCAACAAAAAATATTGTACTAACAGATAGGACAAACACATACAATTTCATATTCTTATCTTTCTTTTCTTTTATGGCTTGCTTAAATAATGATATTTTTTTATGATTACCGATAAAAATTAAAAAGCTACTTATTATTATCACAACTTTTTTCATTCAAACATAAGGATTATTGATGTATCATGTATTAGTATTATTTCTACTGATTACTCATGGATTAGATGCAATGAATGCATCGATACAAGATAATAAAATCGAAAAACATGCTCAATTGCAGACAGGTATTTCTGATCAACTCTGCGAGTATATTCTAACAATGAGCAAGATTAATCCTCAACAATCCATTACATTATCAAATACCTTTGCATCATTAGATGAATTTTTTAATAGTAAAAATATCAAAGATTATGCAGATGCGGCAAAGCATGGTCGTGAAAATAATCTTTTTGATAATCCCGATGAATTTAATCAAAAAATGGGGCAATTATTTATATCAAATGCTCAAGATATTTTTCCAAAGCAGCCAAAAAAATATCAGGCAATTATTTTTAATACATCAGGTATTGATGTTTTTATGGAACGATTAGCTTTTCTGAGTAGATTAATAAAAATAAATGGATTTGAAACAGAAGAGATGATTGCTCTCATTGGTTCACATGCTCATCGAAAAGATCTGATGGAGCCGCAATATTTGATTAATTTACCCAATTTATTTCCAACTGATTTTGATCTTACAACATATAATCAATCTGAAACATATAAAACAGTTGAGCAATTACTTGGTGGAAAAGAATGGATTCATCGTGATGGCATGGAAGCCGCATGGCAGCTCATATCATGTGATATCCTGATGGCAAATCTTAAAAATAAATTTCGATATTTTTCAGGAGAAAATAGTTCTCTACGCACAGAGCAGTTACTTCAGAATCTGATTTCGAATGGTCTTAAAAAGCCCATTAATCAAAGCAACCCCATTGCATTTATCTGTAATTCACAAGGATCGGCTCAGATTATTGCACTGATAAAAAAATATTTTCCAGACAATAGTGATGCTGTTGATATTCTCATTGCAAAACCCACTGATCCTGAAATAGAAGAAATCCTTTTCCATGATACACCCCAACAACGTGCGATGACAAAATTATTTCATGTTTATCGCATCTTGGAAACCATGGTTAAATCTCACAAAACACCAACAGAAAACCGTTAAAACAAATCGAAAAAAATTGACCCGTATCATGGAATTTTTATGAACTACAAAAAAATTATTCTTAACAGCATTGTACTTATTTCGTTATGCAACAGTCACTTACATGGCATGTGGGAGGGGGCTATCGGTGCTTTTGATGAGCTTGATGAGCTTGATGAATCGATACAACAAGAAATGCATAGTCGAAACGTCAATGAGTTGAGAGGAAAAATTACATCATTAATAACAAACAACCAAGATTTATCAATGCTCACGAAAGATTCACCACTTCTTAATCGATATTTATACGCAGACTTATCAGAATATCTCCCCATTTTATTAAAAAATAAGGCTAATCCTAATATAGAATCAAATGGATATACTCCTTTATACCGAGCCATATCTTTAGGCAAGGAAAATGCAGTCACATTGCTTTTAGAGGCAGGAGCTGATCCAAATGATAATACCAAAATGATATCATTCGACGAGACCAGTCCTTTACACCATGCAATTGAGTGTGGAAATAAAAAAATCGTTGAACTGTTACTCAAGTTTAATGCTCATCCAAATATTGTGATAACCGATCAATCAACAAAGACACCCCTGATCACTGCTATTAGCAAAGGTCTTATTAACATGGAAAAAAATCGGTTATCAATTATTGAACTATTATTACAATATGGAGCCAATCCCCTTATATGCGGTGAAAATAATACCAACGCACTTGCTATCGCGCAAAAGCGTCTTTTAAAAGCTGCTTCTCAGAAACAATCAAAAAGCCATCTTCCTCAATATAAAAAAATCGTGCACATTTTTTTATATTATTATTTTATTCATCGAATTTTATGTGGTGAATTTATCGACGAAAATTTTCATTTACCTCAAGAGATTGTTGAATACATACTCAGATTTGTTGATTTTGGCTTTCATTAATTTTAGCTCATTTTTTAAGATCTGGTAAAACTCTACCCTCTTGCTGCTCGAGTCAGCAACGTAAGCATGCGAGGATTGTGAATGGCCATATGGATACTATGAAATGATTGTTTGGGAAATGGTATGAGAATATCCCCTTTGTAGGCTACTAATAATCCAAATAATGCCAGATCATTTTGTTGTACTGCGATATGGACTGGCGTTAATCCAGCATTATTGCACACATTGGGATCTGCACCGCATGCAAGCAATAATCGCGCTTTTGCATTACGCAACGTCTTGGGTTCTGACATCGTCACCAGCTGCAATAATGTGTTGCCGTTTTCATCTTGTGTGTTAATGTTTTGTTTAATCGCTTTTGATGGATAATTCACAAGCTCTTTGAAACGATTTTTATTGTCCCGACCAATCATATATTTGAATGCTTCAAAAACTAAAATGCCAGCATAACACTCACTAAAATTACCTTCAACTTCAAAATTATAAAGATTATAATAAAACATCTTTGCCATTGATTCTTTGCAAGAATTGAAGCTCCTTGTTGTACTAAAAACTGTGCCACTTGAAATTCTGATTCTTCTGATACGGTCGATCTTGATAAAGGTGTTTCTCCATGAATAGTTACAGCTTCAATATCGGCTCCTTTTTGAAGAAGAAATTGTGCCACTGCAATATTTTTAGTAAGACTTGCATAATGAAGCGGTGTATAGCCCTCAGCGTCTTTACATTTAAGGCTTGCACCCTTTTCAATTAAATATTGAGCGATCTCAGAATTTTTTTTTATTATTGCATATATCAAAGGAGTTTTCTTCTCATATTGCTGATCAATCATCGAAGATGTTTCACTATTACTACACAACTCTTTAACTTTATCTAAATTATTATCGTCAATTGCCTGAAAAATAGGTGGTATTTCTTGTGATTCCTTATCATTGAATGACATTGGGTATACATCAGCAAAAAATATTGCACTAACAGATAGGACAAACAAATACAATTTCATATTCTTACTTTTCATAATTACAATGTAGTTTTTATTACTTTAATGATAAAATTTTTTCGATAAATAAGCCAATGTATTTATGTCTAAGGCAGATTTTATCTCCTATCCACCCTATCTCGTCATTTCCCCTTAATTAAATCAATCTCAATGCTTGGTATCTTTTGGACCAATATTTCACAGAGAAAATGTTAATATTGGAATCCTTCAGCGCCTATTAAATAAAATGTATAAGCGTTAAACTAATAGTAATATTGGTTTTTTATAGTTTTTTATATTTCATCGGAGAAAATAGATGTATTCATATCTACGACTTTCACTGACTACTTTTATGTTTATCACTCTTTCAGTGAAAGCAATGCAGCAGAATGCACCTATCATCAAAAATTTCGAGCAATTAACCATTAATGCGATACATAAACCAGAACCGCTCTTAACATTATGTATCAAGCATTTCGGACGCGATCGCCAAATATGCCAAGCAGATGGCAATACTCTCGGGCATCTGCTTTCTCCAGAAAGTATCATTCCAGAAAATCTTGCACTCGAGATTATCAAAAAATTTCCTACCAATGTAATTAAAGAATGTGCCCAAGAAATTGCTGAAAAATTATCAACTGCCCTACCTGCGAAAATGAACATTGCCTTTATTGATAAACTTGCCGAATGTGATGCAATTGCTCCCTGTCGCCCCATGTTACAACAGTTGATTAATGATCCCAGAGCAGATCATGCCATCAAAAAGTGTATCAATCACCATGATCCACTTTTTCAATCAATGAAAACATTTCTTATTGCGCAAGCATACGCTCACAAATTACCAGATTATCAACCAATCATCATTGAAAAACAACGAGAGGAATTATCGCCAGATGGTAACTATATTGCTGAATTGTTATGCGATAATGATAGCATAAACATTTTGACTACTAAAGATAATCAATGCATTGCAATATTAACTGGTCATGATAACGCTATATGGTCAATATCATGGTCACCCGATGGTAACTATCTTGCAACTGGCTCAGGGGATAACACCGCAAAAATTTGGACAGTTAATGGCAAATGCATTGCAACGTTAACTACTGGTCATGATAACATTGTATGGTCAGTATCGTGGTCACCCAATGGTAAATATCTTGTAACTGGTTCAGCGGATAAAACAGCAAAAATTTGGACAATCAAAGATCTCCAATGGCAATGCATTGCAGTTTTAACTGGCCATACTGCAACTATCTATTCAGCATCATGGTCACCTGACGGTAAATACCTTGCAACTGGCTCAGCGGATAAAACGGTAAAAATTTGGACTCTTGATGGCAAATGCATTGCAACATTAACTGGTCATACTGCATCTATATGGTCATTGTCATGGTCCCCGGATGGTATACATTTAACAACTCATTGTGCATGGGATGGCGCAACAAAAAAATGGGATATGCATGTACTCAATACAATTACTCAGCATCCATTTTCTTACGATGAGATTCTTCTTATCAAAGGAATTGTTGATGCACGGGAAATCAAAACTAGATATCCATTAAATCAACATGAGCAACAAATATTTAATCAATTGTGCAACATAGATCCAGAATTGCGTGATGCGCTCCATGGAGCATTAGATCCATTAGTTATCCAAAACGAACTAGCAAAAAAATTGATTAAACATATCAACTCATAATCGAACAAAAAAAGCCATTCATGAAAATCTTAATTGAACTTTATGGATGGCTTTGATCTTCTTCTCCATCCTATCTTGTCATTTCCTCTCAATTAAATCGACAAATGACCTGTTCGTTTTGAGAAATATTTCACAGAGAAAATATCAATAAATGGATGTCTTGCTGAATATTTACATATAATGCATATGCCATTACACTACTAGTAATATTAGCTTTATATTTTATTGGAGAAAATAGATGTATTCATACTCACAACTTTCACTGACTGCTTTTATGCTTGCTACTCTTTCAATGAGGGCAATGGAGCAAAAAGATTTACCAGTCACCAAAAATTTCGAACAATTAACTATTAATGCGATAAACAAACCAGAACCGCTCTTAACATTATGTATCAAGCATTTCGGACGAGCCCGTGTAATGTGCAATGCAGATGGTAACACTCTCGGACATCTTCTTTCTCCGGAAAGTATAATTCCAGAAAATCTTGCACTTGATATTATTAAGAATTTTCCTACCAATGTGATTAAAGAATCTGCTCAAGAAATTGCTCAAAGATTATCAACTGGTCTACCCGCAAAAATGAACATTGCCTTTATCGATAAACTTGCCGAATGTGATGCAATTGTTACCTGTCACACCATATTACAACAGTTAATGAATGATCCAAAAACCAGTAAAGACATCAAAAAGTGTATCAATCACCATGATCCGATATTTCAATCGATGAAAGCATTTCTTATTGCGCAAATATATGCACAAAAATTGCCAGAGTACCAGGGAATTGAGCAACAACAGGTCAGAAACACAGCATTGTCACCAGATGGCAAATATCATGAGAAGATTTCTCGAGATGATTATGATAATAATACCGTACAAATTTTGACTGTTAATGGCAAATACATTGCAACATTATCTGGCCATACTGACTCTATATCTTCATTAGCATGGTCACCAAATGGTAATTATATTGCAACTGGTTCATCTGATAAAACAGCGAAAATTTGGACAATCGATGGAAAATGCATTGCAACATTAACTGGTCATGCTGACTCTATATGGGCAACGACATGGTCGCCAGACGGTAAATATCTTGCAACTGGCTCAAGTGATAAAACAGTAAAAATTTGGACTATTAAAGATAATCAATGGCAATGTATCATTACAATATTAACTGATCATACTGGCTCTATATTTTCAGTATCATGGTCACCAGATGGTAAATACGTCGCAACTGGTTCGTTAGATAACACAGCAAAAATTTGGACTTTCAATGGCCAATGCCTTGTAACATTAACAGGTCATAGTGCACGTCAGAGTGAATGTATTAATAAATTATCATGGTCATTGGATGGTTCATCTCTTACTTGTGGTTGTTCATGGAGTATTTTATATGATAAAACAACAAGAAAATGGGATATGCATCTACTCAATACAATTACTCAACATCCATTTTCTTATAATGAAATATTCCTTATCAAAGCAATTGCTGATGCACAGAAAAGCAACACTATGTATCCATTAAATCAACAGGAACAACAAATATTTAATCAACTGGGTAGCGCAGATCCAGAACTGCGTGAGGCACTCCATGGAGCATTAGATCCATTAGTTATCAAAAATGAGCTTTGCAAAAAAACGACTTAACATATCAGCTGATAATCGAACAAAAAAGCCATTCATGAAATTCTTAATTGAACTTTATGAATAGCCTATCCGAAGGAAATATATATTTATGAAACATTATGCACGACTTTCACTGACTGCTTTTACACTTGCTACTTTTTCAATGAGGGCAATGGAACAAGAAAATTTATCGATCACAAAAAAATTCGAGCAATTAACTATTATTGATCCGACTAAAAACCAACCAAAAACATTAGCCGAAATTTGCCTCGAAAATTTTGGCGTTGATGATCAAGAAGATGAAAAAAATTTAAACAAAATTATCTATGGGTATGATCATTTTGAAAGACCAGTTCGAGTTCCATCGCATTTAGCAGTTCCTATCATTGAAAAATTTACCCATAATTTCATAGAAGAAGTCGCTACTCAAGTTGCTCCAGAATTATTAACCAATAACCTTGAAGATAACACTAAAATTGCGATCATAAAACGTATTGCACAAAGTACCAAGGTTGATGAATGCCGAGAAGTATTTAAGCAGTTAATGCATGATCCCAAAACAGTTAGCAAAATCAAAGAGTGTATCAATCAACATGATCTATTATGCCAATCTATGAAAGCATTTTTTATCCAGACAATATACGCACATAAATTGCCAGAGCATCAACTCATTGGTGAACAACCAGTGAAAAACACAACATTATCTCCGGATGGTAACTATACTGCAATCCAATGCAAAAATATCGTAACAATTTCGACTATTGAAGATAATCATCGCATTGCAACGTTAACTGGTCACAAGAACAATATAAGGTCAATATTATGGTCGCCTGATGGTAAATACCTTGCAACTTGCTCATGGGATAAAACAACAAAAATTTGGACTTTCAAAAATAATGAATGGCAATACATTGCAACATTATCTGATCATACTAAGACAGTTTATGCATTAGCATGGTCACCAGATAGCAAATATCTCGCAACTGGTTCATTTGATAAAACAGCAAAAATTTGGGCAGTCAAAAACAATGAGTGTAAATGTGTTGCAACATTATCTGACCATGTTGCCCCTATATCTTCATTAGCATGGTCACCTGATGGTAAATATCTTGCAATTGGTTCATACGATCACACAGCAAAAATTTTGACATTCGACGGCCAATGTCTCGCTATATTAATTGGAAATAATACTGGCACTATAGCTATAACTTCAGTATCATGGTCACCAGACGGCAAATCTCTTATAACTTGTGCGTGGGATGGCGCAACAAGAAAGTGGAATCTGCATGTACTCAGTACCATTACTCAGCATCCATTTTCTTACGATGAAATATTGCTTATCCAAGCAATTGCTGATGCACAGAAAAACAACGCTCCGCATACAAGCGAACAGAAAAAACAAATATTTGATCAGTTGTTGAGCATCGATCAGAAATTGCGTGATGCACTCTATGGAGCATTAGATCCATTAGTTAACAAATATGAACTGAGCACAGAAGAAGTTGATTAACATATCAGCTGATAATCGAACAAAAAAAGCCATCCATGAAAATCTTAAACTTCTTGAATGGCTTATCCAAAGGAAATATATATTTATGAAACATTATACACGACTTTCACTCACTCTTCTTATGCTTGTCACTAGTTCAATGAACGCAATGGAGCAAAAAGATTTACTAGTCACAAAAGCATTGACGGAATTAACTATTATTGATCCGACTAAAAAACCCGAACCGCTCTTAACATTATGTATCAAGCATTTTGGACGAGCCCGTGCAATGTGCAATGCAGATGGCAATACTCTTGGGCATCTTCTTTCTCCAGAAAGTATAATTCCAGAAAATCTTGCAATCGATATTATCAAAAAATTTCCCAATAATGTGATTAAAGAATGCGCTCAAGAAATTGCTGAAAAATTGTCAACCGCCCTACCCGCAAAAATGAACATTGCCTTTATTGACAAACTTGCCGAATGTCATGCAATTGTTCCCTGTCGAACCATGTTACAACGATTGATAAATGATCCCAAAACAAGTAAAGAAATCAAACAGCGTATTAATCATCTTGATCCATTATTTCAATCGATGAAAGCATTTCTTATGCAACAGGTATATGCCAAAATATTGCCAGAGTATCGGAAAATAATTGAGCAACAACAGATCGAAAACACAGCATTGTCACCAGATGGTAAATACAATGCTGTCATTTCAAATGATATCGCACAAATTTTAACTATTGATGGCCAATGTATTGCAACGTTAACTGATCATACTGATTGGATATGGTCAATATCATGGTCGCCTGATGGTAAATATCTTGCAACTGGTTCACGGGATAAAACAGGTAAAATTTGGGATCTCCATGGCGAATGTATTGCAACATTATCTGGTCATGCTGACGATTTATATTCAATATCATGGTCACCTGATGGTAAATATCTTGCAACTGGTTCACATGATAAAACAGTAAAAATTTGGACAATCGATGGTCAATGCATTGCAACATTAAAAAATGATCATATTGGCTGGATAGAACTAGTATCATGGTCACCTGATGGTAAATATCTTATGAGTTATTTTCTGGATAAAACAACAAGAAAATGGGATATACATCTACTCAATACAATTACTCAGCATTCATTTTCTTATGATGAAATATTGCTTATTCAAGCAACTGCTGATGCACAAAAAAGTGGTCTCACGTATCCATTAAATCAACAGGAACAACAAATATTTAATCAATTGTGTAATGCCGATCCAGAACTGCATAATGCACTTTATGGAGCATTAGATCCACTAGTTAAAAAAAACGAACTTAGTACAGAAGAAGTTGATTAACATATCAGCTCATCATCAAACAAAAAAAGCCATTCATGAAAATCTTAATTGAACTTCATGAATGGTCAACTTCCCTCTTCACCCCCATTCCCGCATTTCCATTAATTAAATCAAGACGATGACCTACCTACTTTGAGAAACATTTCACAGAGAAAATAATCAATAGAGGATTATTGATATCATTCTTTACATATATTTTCTACAAAATTACATTATTAGAATATTGATTAAAATGTTTTTATATTATGGAAAAACAGATGCATTCATACTCAACAATTTCACTGACTATTTTTATGCTTGCAACCCTTTCTGTCAGGGCAATGGAGCAAAAAGATTTACCAGTCACCAAAAATTTCGAGCAATTAACCATTAATGCGATGCATAAACCAGAACCGCTCTTAACATTATGTATCAAGCATTTTGGACGAGCCCGTGCAATGTGCAATGCAGATGGTGACACGATTGGAGATCTTCTTTCTCCGGAAAGTATAATACCTGAAAATCTTGCACTCGATATTATCAAAAAGTTTCCCAACAATGTAATTAAAGAATGTGCTCAAGAAATTGCTGCAAAATTGTCAACCGCCCTACCCGTAAAAATGAACATTGCCTTTATTGATAAACTTGCCGATTGTGATGCAATTGTTCCCTATCGCACCATGTTGAAACAGTTAATCAATGATCCCAAAACAAGTAAAGAAATCAAAGAGTGCATCAATCAACGTGATCCGATATTTCAATCAATGAAAGCATTTCTTATTGCACAAATATATGCACGCAAATTACCAGAGTATCAGAAAACAATTGAACAACAACAGGACGAGGATACAATATTGTCGCCAGATGGTAAATATCGTGCAACCCCTTCATGCAAAAACACAGTAACAATTTGGACAGTTGACGATTGCCAATGCATCGCAACATTAACTGGCCATACTAAATTAATAACTTCGATATTATGGTCACCAGATGGTAAATATCTCGTGACTGGTTCGTATGATAACACAACAAAAATTTGGACTATCAATGGTGATTGCATTACAACATTAACTGGCCATACTGACAGAATAACATCACTATCATGGTCACTCGATGGTAAATATCTTGCAACTGCTTCAAATGATAAAACGGCAAAAATTTGGACTCTCCAAAATAATCAATGGCAATGCATTGCAACATTAACCGGTCATGCCGATCCCATATGGTCAACATCGTGGTCACTCGATGGTAAGTACCTTGCAACTGCTTCATGGGCAGTAAAAATTTGGACAGTCGATGGTAAATGCATTGCAACACTATATGGCTATACTGGCCCGATAAATTCAGTATCATGGTCATCCGATGGTAAATATTTAATAACTATTCCTGTATGGGATATAAGAACAAGAATGTGGAATCTGCATCTACTCAATACAATTACTGAGTATCTCTTTTCTTATGATGAAATATTGCTCATCAAAGCAATTGTTGATGCCCAGGAAAGCAACAACGCTTTACATACATTAAGTGAACATGAGAAACAAACATTTAATCAGTTGTGTAATGCCGATCAGGAATCGCATGATGCCTTGCGTGCCGCGCTCGATCTATTAGTGAACAAATAGAATGCTTAAACTTAATGAGTTACTCAACATTGGATTATGTATGAAACACTATACACAACTTTCACTTACTGTTTTAATGCTTGTTACTCTTTCAATGAGGGCAATGGAGCAAAAAGATTTACCAGTCACCAAAAATTTCGAGCAATTAACCATTAATGTGATGCATAAACCAGAACCGCTCTTAACATTATGTATGAAACATTTTGGACGCATCCGTGCAATGTGCAATGCAGATGGCAATACTCTTGGGCATCTTCTTTCTCCGGAAAGTATAATTCCTGAAAATCTTGCACTCGATATTATCAAAAAATTTCCCAACAATGTGATTAAAGAATGTGCTCAAGAAATTGCTGAAAAATTGTCACCCGCCCTACCCGTAAAAATGAACATTGCTTTTATTGACAAACTTGCGGAATGTGATGCAATTGTTCCCTGTCGCACCATATTAAAACAGTTAATGAATGATCCAAAAACAAGTAAAGAAATCAAACAGTGTATCAATCAACATGATCCACTGTTTCAATCTATGAAAGCAGCTCTTATTGCACAAATATATGCACAAAAATTGCCAGATTATCAACTCATTGGAGAACAAATATTTTCACCAGATGGTAAATGCCGTACCTTTTTAAATAATAATACTGTGCAAATTTGGACAATTGCGGATCAATTTATTGCAACACTAACTGGCCATAATTGCTGGATAGCATCAGCATCCTGGTCACCGGATAGCAAATATCTTGCAACCGGTTCACGTGATCACACAGCAAAAATGTGGACCATACAAGACAATGAATGGAAATGCATTGCAACCTTAACTGGCCATACTGGCTGGATAGAATCAGTGTCATGGTCACCAGATAGTAAATATCTTGCAACTGCTTCAACAGATAAAACAACAAAAATTTGGACCCTCGATGGCAATGCATTGCAACATTAATTGGACATACAGACTGGATACGGTCAGTATCATGGTCACCTGATGGTAAATACTTTGCAACTGCTTCATGGGATAAAACTGCAAAAATTTGGACTCTGGATGGCCAATGTATTGCAACGTTAACTGGTCATACTGACTATTTATTGTCAGCATCATGGTCGACAGACGGTATATATTTTGCCGCTAGTTCATATCATGGGGTCACAAAAATATGGGATATGCATCTACTCAATAAAATCACTCAATATCCATTTTCTTACGATGAAATATTGCTTATCAAAGCAATTGTTGATTCACGGAAAAGTGGTCTTGAATATCCATTAAATCAACATGAACAACAAATATTTGATCAATTGGGTAGCGATGATCAGGAATTGCACAATGCATTGCACAATATATTAAAACCATTAGTGAATGAATATGATCTCACAATACAATTCATGAAAATATTCATTCATATTTTTAATAAAGACTTACTATAATTGGATATTTTATGAAACACTATACACAACTTTCACTGACTGTTTTTATGCTTGTAACCCTTTCAGTAAGGGCAATGGAGCAAAAAGATTTACCCGTCACCGAAGCATTTGCGGCATTAACCATTATTGATCCGACTAAAAAACAACCAAAAACATTAGTTGAATACTGTCTCAATAATTTTGGCGTTGATGATCAAAAAGATGGCAATAATTTAAGCAAAATTATCTATGGATATACTCATTTACAAAAACCAGTTCGAGTTCCATCACATTTAGCAGTTCTTATCATCGAAAAATTTACCCGTAATTTCATAGAAGAAGTAGCTACTCAAGTTGCTCCAGAATTACTAACCAATAACCTTGAAGATGAAACTAAGATTGCGATTATAAAGCGTATTGTACACAGCAACAAGTTTGATGAATGCCAAGAAGTATTTCAGCAGTTAATACTTGATCTCAAAATAGGTAATAAAATCAAAGAGCGTATAAAAGAGTGTATCAAGCAGCGCGATTCATTATTTCAAAACATGAAAGCATTTCTTATCGCGCAAATATATGCACACAAATTGCCAGAATATCAGGAAATAATTGAGCAACAACAGATGGGCATGGTATTGTCACCAGATGGTAAATATTGGGCAGCTTCCAATAGGAACATAGCAAAAATTTGGACTCACGATTGTAAACATATTGCAGCCTTAACTGATCACACTGATCATATCAATTCAGTGGCATGGTCACCAAATAGCAAATATCTCATAACTGGTTCAGACGATAAAACTGCAAAAATTTGGACTTTCAAAGATAACCAATGGCAATGCATTGCAACCTTAACTGGTCATACTGATTGGATAAATTCAGTATCATGGTCACCAATTGGTACATATATTGCGACTGGTTCACGTGACAAAACAGCAAAAATTTGGACGGTCGATTGCCAATGCCTAACTACATTAATTGGCCATATTGCCTCTATAAGGTCAGTATCATGGTCACCAGATGGTCAATATATTGCAACTGGTTCATTAGATGAAACAGCAAAAATTTGGACTCTCAATGGCCAATGCATTGTCACATTATCTGACTTGATAAATTTAGTAGCATGGTCACCTGATGGTAAATCTCTTACAACAACTAGTGCATGGGATGAAACAACAAAAACATGGGATATGCATCTACTCAATACAATTACTGAGTATCCATTTTCTTATGATGAAATTGAACTTATCCAAAAAATTGTTGATGCTCAGAAAAGTGGTCTCACGTATCCATTAAATAAACAGGAACAACAAACGTTTGATCAATTGGTTACCGTTGATCAAGAATTGGGTAATACACTCCATTTAGTATTAGATCCATTAGTTAACAAACATAAGCTTAGTAAAGAAATTGATTAAACATATCAGCTGATAATCGAACAAAAAAGCCATTCATGAAAATCTTAATTGAACTTCATGGATGGCTTTGATCTTCCCCTACATCCTACCATGCATTTCCTCTCAATTAAATCAGCGCAATGACCTGTTCTTTTTGAGAAATATTTCACGGAGAAAATATCAATAAATGGATGCCTTGCTGCATGTTTACATATAATGCATATACCATTACACTACTAGTAATATTCGATTTATATTTTATTGGAGAAAATAGATGTATTCATACTCACAACTCTCACTAGCCTTTCTTACACTTGCTACTCTTTCAATGAAGGCAATGCAGCAGGATGTATTTATTATCAAAAATTTCGAGCAATTAACCATTAATGCGATACATAAACCGGAATCGTTATTAACATTATGTATCAAGCATTTCGGACGCATCCGTGAAATATGTCAAGCAGATGGCAATACTCTCGGAGAACTTCTTTCTCCAAAAAGTATAATTCCAGAAAATATTGCACTCAATATTATCAAAAAATTTCCTAACAATGTGATTAAAGAATGCGCTCAAGAAATTGCTCAAAGATTATCAACCGCCCTATCTGCGAAAATGAACATTGCCTTTATTGACAAACTTGCCGAGTGTGATGCAATTATTCCCTGCCGCACCATGTTACAACAGTTCATGAATGATCCCAAAACAAGTAAAGAAATCAAACAGTGTATCAATCATCATTTTTATCCATTATTTCAAAACATGAAAGCATTTCTCATTGCGCAAATATATACACAAAAATTGCCAGAGTATCGGGAAACAATTGCGCAAAAACAGGATGAAAACACAGCATTATCACCAGATAGAAACTATCATGCAATTATATGCGGTCTTAACATAAAAATTTCGACTATTAAAGATAGGCAATGCATTGCAAAATCATCTGGCCATAATGGTTTCATAAACTCAGTATCATGGTCACCAGATAGTAAATATATTGTAACCGGTTCGCGTGATAACACAGCAAAAATTTGGACAATCTATGGCCAATGCATTGCAACATTAACTGGTCATAAAAACTGGATAGTATCAGTATCATGGTCACCAGATGGTAAATATATTGCAACTGGCTCATTTGATAAAACAGCAAAAATTTGGGCAATCAAAAACAATGAATATAAATGTATTGCAACATTATCTGGTCATACCGAATCTATACAATCACTATCATGGGCACCAGATGGTAAATATATTGTGACTGGTTCATATGATAATACAGCAAAAATTTGGACGATTGATGGTCAATGCCTTGCAACATTAACTGGTCATACACACACAGTGGGATCAGTGTCATGGTCACCAGATGGTAAATCTCTTACAACCTATTCATATGATAAAACAACAAGAAAATGGGATATGCATCTACTCAATACAATTACTCAACATTCATTTTCTTACGATGAAATATCGCTGATTCAAGCAATTGCCGATGCGCAGAAAAACAACACTATGTATCCATTAAATCAACAAGAGCAACAGATATTTGATCAATTGGTTAGCGACAATCGAAAACTGCGTGATGCACTCCATGGAGCATTAGATCCATTAGTTAACAAACATAAACTTAGTAAAGAAATTGATTAAACATATCAGCTGATAATCGAACAAAAAAGCCATTCATGAAAATCTTAATTGAACTTCATGGATGGCTTTGATCTTCCCCTACATCCTACC